>JAABUJ010000586.1_pt1 | contig 68154 bp, 74 predicted proteins | sample 5559131 | NCBI WGS metagenome assembly JAABUJ01 (sample SAMN10711875, study PRJNA513366) | rock metagenome | isolation source: Antarctica rocks | place: Antarctica: Victoria Land, Mt New Zealand nord | collected 2016-01-07 | reverse complement strand
GAAGTCAAGAAACACCTCTGTGGTGGTGGCGCACTCTTCCGATGCCTCAAAAGACCAGGAGGTGGCAAAATGTGCTCTTTTCCACAGGCCTGTCGCGTTCAACTGTGGTTCTCAATAACCCCCCTCTTACAGTACTTGCGCAACATCATGCGCAAGTTCTGCCGCAGCTGGAGGTTGCTGTGCCCAAGAAGACCATGTCCCCTTTCACCTTCAAGGCTTGGCTTTCGGGCACTTCATTGAAGCGCGTTATAGCGTCCATGAACTTGACAGGGGCCAAGGGTGCACTGTGTGCACTGCTTGAAAATGGGCTGGGAGGCCAGGAGGAGATACAACAAGCATGTGCACCGCACTGAGGCTGAAAGCATTGCCTGTATCTCGTGCCATATATCATTTCACGGCGCAGGTCTTGCTGCAAGTGTTGCGTCGCTGGAGCCCTGGGAGCTCTGGGATGTACTGCCCGGGAGTGCTGCCAGGCTTGGTGTGCTCGTGAGGTTTGCGCACTTGGTACCGCTGCTGTTTATGTAAGCGCTCCTGTGGCAGGCTGACGCGTATGAGGTGGCCTGTCTGAAGTGTGCCTGCAAAGCATGAAAGTCAAATTTTGCCTTGCGCTGGCCTCTCTGAAAGAGGCTAACGCTCACAGTGCTTCACAGGAGATAGTACAAAGTGAACCACTGTCACGTACCACCCCCGCCGGCCTGCGGCCCGGTGTCCGGCTGAGAGTTGTGGGTCCCAGCTAACGCAGACCACGTCAAGCTACATCTCTTCACTGTCAAGCGCCACCTAGTCCTCCTGGCCAGCACTGATGACCTGCCAAGCCATCCCCACCTCCTTCACCAGCACCTCCAAGGTCTTGTGAGCGGCCTTGACGTCCTCCTTCTTGTCCTTCAGCAGCTTCTCAGAGACTCTGCCACACCACCACCAGCCCACCCAGTTGAACCAAAGGCCCTTCTCCCTCTCGCGCTCCACATCCAGGCGGCCGCCCGGCTGTGTCAGCTCCTGCGGCGCGCTCCAGAGACTGTCAGCAGCCCTGCAGAGCCCAGCGGACCTGACGCACCCACACAGGCGCCCAGCTGAGCCAGGCCGCACAGCGTGGAACTCACCTGGGACTCGCGCACGATCTCCTCCAGCGGCCCCAGTCGCTGCGCAAGCTCAGCGCTTGCTCCGGCGTCTGCCAGTGCAAAGCTGAGCAGGAGGGTGTCAAGCTCAAGACACGACCGCCTGACGTTGAATGTTGCTGGCTGGCAGGCGTTCTTCCTGTCCAAGTAGCCCAGGCGCCATGCCAAGGCCTCGATCAAGAGGCGCCCGGCAACGCACACACTGTCCGCGAGCTGCAACGCACTGCGCAGGTCCATGGCCGCAGGGATCGCCTGCTGAACGGTGGGCTGCCGCTGAGAAAGGCTACTATCTCAGGGGCTAGGCAGGCCCTGGTAGGGGTTGCGACCCTGGTGTCGGAACTTAGTTCAGATGGATCGTACTACATCAAATTGACCTTCATGATGACGAGAGCCTGATGAGTCCCAGGAGTCCCGCGCCGCAGCGGTGCACTGAGGCCCACCTGCGCAGCCTCTGTCGAAGCAGCGGCCTGCCGCGTCAGCGCCAGCTCCAGCGGCCCAACAAGCGTGCACATGAACAACTCCCCGCGCGCCGCACCAGAGCTTGCCCCTCTGATACATGCGGTGTATCCGGCGGTGGATCAAGTGGCGCGGTGAACATGCGTGCCGCGCTGACCGAAGCTGCCAGCCGGGCACTGGCTTGGCGGCACGCGCATCGGAGGGACTCGCGACAAGCCGCGCGTCCGCTCATGCCTTTGCCACGCTCTCCTGGGTTGCCGCGATGAGCTGTGCACCCTCCAAACATGCCGGCCTCCAAGCAGTGCTTGGCAAGCACCCAGGCCGCCAGCTCAACGGGGCGCTGCCGCAGCTGGCCGCCCGTCGGCCGGCCCCACACGCTTGCCTCTCCGCCCTCAGCGTGTCCCAGCCAAGCGCCCAGCGCCACTATGCCCACGCGCTACATGCCAGCCTGAGGCACGACGTCCTAGCTCATGAAAGCATAGTGCAGCCGCGCCCCGCCACAAGCCCAACTGGGAAGATAGGTACGGTGCACAGCTCGCCCATGCTCCCTCACGGCGAGGCAGCAGCCGCGGCGGCGTGCAACAGCTGGAGCGGCCATCCGCGCAGCCATCATCCAGGGCAGGCCTTGCTGCGGTCTTGCACGCCGACACCCAGCTTGCCGCAAGAACCTCGAGTGCATGCGGCCGTGCCGATCTCAGCCCGAGTGCCTCACTACACAGCCATGCATCATGCAGCCTGAGTGCTGACAGCCTGCGCAGTTTGTATCATGCGCCAAAGCACTGACAGGCTGCGCGCAATACTCTGTCATGAAGTTTGAGCTTGTAGGTTGCGCCTGTAGAGAGAAGTGGAAATGTTATGGAGAGGCGCATAAGCCTGTCAGTCTGTGGGGAGTCAGCCTGTGGGGAGGAAAACCCTGTCAAAGCCCCTAGGTAGAAGAAGAAGAAGAGGACCTGCCTTTTTCTGCCTGTTCTAGCTCTGCTCCACAGCAGCCCCTCACTGCGGTGCACACCTGACAACCTCCTTTACACTGAGTAGGTCTTGATGCTGGCCCGCCCGCCTGCCATGCACATGCACGCACACTGCTGGCCGCTCAGGGCCCTTGTCTGGCCTGGCTACCCCACCGCCCACAACTCGACTCTGATTTTGAGCCTGCAGCACGGCAATCACCCCTGCAACTGCCAGCACGCTCGGCAGGGCCACAGCGCTCAAGCGCGCCCGACTTCGCAACGACTTCACTGATTATACACAGTGCTTGCCGACAAACAGCGGCTGCAGTTATGAAGCCAAAGCTGCGCCGCCTGCACTTGAAGCTGCAGAATATGCAAAGCGTGCGCAGGCCCGAACAGCTCGGTTGCCCCTCACCAGCACCGAGCACCCCTTGCTCGCTCACAACAACTCTGAGTGGCGCTCAAGTCTGCACCACCTGCTTCTCCGCACACGCTGCAGGTAGTCTCTTGCTGCACAGATACACACACCAGGCATATACACGCGAGTGACAGTGGGCAACCAGGCATGACCAGCGCCAAGGCTGCGCAGCGGTCCCGCCGCAGTCTGTGGGGCCGCAGGTCCGCACGCGCAGGCACGCAGCAGCAGCAGCATTCGATGGCTACCAATCTGCGCCCGGGCCAGAGACGCCCACACTGACGCAGAGCTAGCGCGCCCTGCCGAGCGACCGCGTCCGCGGCAAAGCGCCCAGCGGCTCCCGCTCACCTACACAGCGCGCCTGCGCTCCGAAGCCCTAGGGCTTGTCGTCCTCGTCCACCAGCATCCACTCGCCGGAGTCCTCGCGGGCGGGCGCGGGCGGCGCGCCCTCGCTGCGCACAAACTCTGCGCGCGGAGCAACACGTGGCATCAGCGAACGGACTAGGCTACACCCCTGCTTTCAGCCAGCTCGTGATAGAGACATGCTGTGCGTGCACTGAGTCAGGGACAGGAGCGCAATGCGCCTTGGGCAGCTCGCAGCTTGCACATCTGCGCTCTGACCAACACCTGTCAATGACCGCATACGTCAGTGGAGGTCCCCGGGGACACGCTCACTGCCTCAAGCTTGCGCGCAGCCGCCACAAGGCAGCCAGCGCCGCCGCACTGTGCGGGCATGCAGGAGCGCCAGCTTGAACCTTGCACGCCGCAGCAGCGCCCGCGTTGCCTGCTCCGGCCTGCAGGAGGTGCCTGACATCATGCGGAGCGCGGGTGGGCGTGCGCGAGCGGGCAGGCTGACGCGCACCGGAGGGGAGCACCGCGGCCTCACCCTGCTCCGCCGCCGCCACCGCCGCGCCCGGCGCCGGCGGCGCGCCCTCCGTCTCGGGCTCGCCGGTCGCCGTGCTGCCGCGCAGCGAGCCCTCGTAGCTGCCGGTCGCTTGCACCTTGGCGCGCGCGTCCGCCTCCGCGATCAGGCCGTCCAGCAGGTCGGGCGCGGCGGGCAGCGGCGGCGGCGGCGGGCCCGCAGCGGCCGGCGCGGGCGCGGGCGCCGCAGGTGGCCCGCCGGCGGCGACCGCGGGCGCGCCGGCCCCGGAGCCGCCCGCGCCGTCGGGCCCCAGCGGCGGCAGCGCGGGGCCGGCCGGGTCCGCGAGCGAGTGGCGCCACGTGGGCGGATGCACCTTCCCGCACGCGCAGAAGAAGTCATCGTCGTCGTCGTCGTCGTCGTCAAAGTCCACGCGCGCGAGGCCCCAGCGCGCCAGCTCGGCGGCCGAGGCGGGCGGGATGGCGGCGGCGGCTGGGCCCGCCAGCGCCGGCCGGCCGCGCATCGCGCGGTCGAACGCCGACGCGGCCGCCGCGGCCGCGCCGCTGTCGCGGCCGGGCGCCGCCGCGGCGCCGCCGCCCCAGATTGACGCTAGCACGCCCTGCATGGCCGCCGCTCCCGCAGGGTCGGCGCCCTCGTCCAGCGGGCGCGCGCGGGAGCCGCTCGCTGCAGATGCGCCGTCCGCCCCAGCAGCGTCAGCGGCGGCCCGCTGCGGCGCGTTGCCGCCGTCGCCGTCGCCGTCCCGGCCGCCGGCGCCGGCGCCGGCGCTGGCGCCGCCTCCATGCACGGCCGGCATCACGACGGGCGAGGCAACCGCCGCGGCGCTGATCGCGACCGGCGCGCGCGCGGCGACCGCCGGGCCCTTGCCCTTGCCCTTGCCCACGCGCTCGCCGCCGGGGTGCCGCGCGGCGCCGGCGGCCGCGGCGCCGGCGGGCGCGGGCGCGGCGCGCGCGCGGATGACGGCCGGCGCCTCGCGCAGCGCGTCCAGCAGCGCCGCGTCAAGCGAGTCCAGGCCGCCGCCGGGGGCCGGCTCGGGCGCGGGCGCCCAGGCGGCGCCCACGCTCGCCTCCGCATCCGCGTTTGGAGATGCGCCGTCCTCGGAGGCATTGGGGCCCGCAAGCTCCCCCGCGCAGCCGCGCGCCGCCGCGTACCCCGCCTCCTCCTCGCCGTCCAGGGCCGCGGGGGCAGGGTCCGTGCTAGGGTTTGTGCCAGGGCCCTGGCCGGCGGCCTCGGGCAGCAGGCCGCTCACGCGCTCCTCGACGGCCGACAGCGCCGCCAGCAGTGCGTCCAGCGCGCCCAGGTGCGCGGCGACCGCGCCCAGAGCGGCCTGCCGCGCCGCCTCGCCTGCGGCGCGCCGCGCCGCCCTCGCGCCCCGGCGCAGCCTGCGCCACTTTCATGGTCGCAGCGCACGCCCCCAGCAGTCCGCCAGGCAAGGCGCGTGCGCATGGGACACGACGGTGCGCTCGCGCCGTTTCGCAAGCCCTCCCAACAGGCCAGCACTCAACCAACAAAAGCACATGTTTGCGCAGGCGGCGGCGCAGCGCGCGGACGCGGCAGGCGCGCGCCCTCAGCTCGCGCGTCCGGCAACAGGCAGCCGCCTGCTGAGGACAGGGCCTGCTCAGCTGGAAACCAGCGCCAGCAGGCTCTGCAGCTTGCAAGTTCCAAGCCCCCAGACGCGGCGCGCGAGCACGGCGGGCGCACCGCTGCGCGACGTGTCGAGCGCGGCCAGCATCGCGTTGGCGTAGCGCGAGCCGTACGCGCCGATGCGGCCGCGCGCGTCCGCCAGCCGCTGCTCCAGGTAGCGCCGCACGAAGTCGCGCACGTGCGCGACCGACGTCGCCACGGTCGTCTCCACCAGCCGCATGAAATACTCCTGCGCGCCGGCGACAGTCAGGGAGCCAGCACGTGACGGCGGCGAGCCTGAGGTGCATACAGGCAGCAGCACGATCGCGCTGCTTCCTCCTTGTGTGCTCTCGCTGAGGCCGCCCAAGCCACGGCCCGGGCACGGCCTCGCGGAGTGGCTCTACAGCGCCGCGGAACGGCCGGGGGTGCGGTGCATGGCGAGGTAAAGGCTGCCGTTCTGGGCCCATCCTGGGGCGGGGCGCCGGCCGCGAGCGCGAGGCGGCCGGGCGCGCGCCCTGACCAGGCCCGGCTGCAGCTCGAACATGACTTTCTGGTTAGGGGTATGGTTAGGGTCAGGGCAGCGCGCTTTGATCTGGTCCGGCTGCAGCTCGTACACGGTCTCGGAGTACGCCTCGTCCACGACGCGCGTGGTGGGGCGGCCGACGTAGTGCGTGGTGAAGCCGCACAGGCCGCGGCGCCGGCGCGGCTCCCACTGCACATGGCGCTCCTCGCGGCTGCGCGTGCGCGCCTCCTCGCGCGGCGCGAAGGCTGCGCAGCGGCGCAGGCGCGCATGAGCGGCGCGTCCACGCCACGCGCACCCCACCGCAAATGCCCGCTGCCCACGCATGTGTTGCATGCTAGGAGTGCTGTTACTGTGCAGGCGTGCGGGCGAGCGGCGCTGCCCCAGCTGCAAGCATGCGCACCCTGGCTACCAGGCTTCGAGCTCGCAAGTGGGCGCCGGCACTTCCACGCGCGCACAGGAGCCCGGGCAGGCCGGCGTGAGAGCGCGCTGGGCGTCAGGCGCGTGGCCAAGCACGGCAGGCTCGCAGGCAGTCCGGGCGGGCGCGTGCGGCAGCGCGCTCATCTCTCCCCCTCAAAAGTAGAATTTAAATATATATATATATATATATATAAATGCCGTCAGCGTCCACAGCTCACCTGATGCTGGTGAGCGCAGGCCCGCTGCGCCGCGCACCCGTGGAGAACAGCTCGCGCAGGTCGGCGTGGAACTGCTCCGGCGTCGGCGGCGCGATGGCGAGCGCGGCCGGCTCGAGCGCGACGTCCAGCGCGTCGCCGACGACGGCCTCGATGCGGCGCGCCAGGACCTCCAGCTGGGCGTTGAGCGCGGCGAACAGCGCGGCCTGCCGCGCATTGGTCGCCGCCTCCAGCTCGTGCCAGAACTCGCGCACCTGCGCGCCGGCCGCAACCCTAAACCCTCACACGCACGGCAGAGACAGAAGCGGGCGCCTTTCCGGCAAGTCATGTGAAGCGCTTAAACGCATCCCATGAAGCATACCTGGTGAGTCATGCCAGAGTCGGGCACGCGCAGAGCCTGCGTTCTGGCCCGACAGGCTACCCGCCACGCCCACTCTCAAGCGCCTACACACTTGCCTACACGCATTGTGTTGCTGCTCCAGTGCGCTGTCCTGATGCGCATGAAGCACCTGACTCCATCCGTCCCAGCACCAGCCATGTCCTGAAACGTGACTCATTTGGCCCAACAGCAGGCGGCGGGCGCGCCTCCGCGCCGATCTGGCCCTGGATGTCGGCGTGCAGGTCCTCCAGCTGGCGCTGCAGCTCGGCGCGCGCGTCCGCGCCGCCGCCGCCGCCGCCGCCGCCGCCGCGGCTGCGCGACCAGAGGCGCGCGCCCTTGTCGAACACGGCGCGCCAGCGGCCGGCCGCGACCGCGCCGGGCACCGCCGCGTCCGCCGGCCGCGCGGCCGGGTCCAGCACGGCGGCCACCTTGGCGAACAGCGCCTCCTTCAGCTGCTGCATGCGGCCGCGCACCTGCGCGCGCGCGCGCCGCGCTCATCGCGTGCGGCCGCGCGCTCCCGGAGCGCGCCCTTGCCTGCGTGGCGGCGTGGGATCGCCATTTCAGTTTTTTTGGCGTTCTTCTCAAGAAGTAATGCGGCGTGCGCGCGCGCGGCTACGTCAGCCGCCGGGTGCGGCGGCGCCAGGGGCCAGCTCGTGCAGCACGCCCGCCATGGCGAGCCGGGCGGCGGTGGGGCGCGCCTCGTCGGTGACCTCGCCCTCCAGCGCGGCGACGTCGCGCTGCAGGTCGTCAAAGCCGCCGAGCACGGCGGCCAGCTCGTCGCCCAGGCGCTCGGCCTCGGCCGCCAGCGCGTCCGCGTCCTGCCGCAGCGCGCCGTAGCTGGCGGCCGCCACGTTGCGCACCTGCGCGCGCGCCGCGCGCTCGGGTCCGCCGCTTGCCTTGGCAGGAGGCCGAGCGGCTGTGCGCATGGTGTTTAGAAAGGTGGGGTAAGGTGGGGTTCAGTGATGCAGAGGCACCCAAAACAATATGGAGCTGTAGTGGTCACAGGTGCAGTAAAGCTGCGCTCAGGCGGCGCATGTCTGCGCACGGGCAGCCATGCCTTGCTCGCGCAGCAGACATTAACTACTTCGCCGTGCAGCACAAGTTCGCCGTGCAGCACAACCGGCCAGGTCTCCACGGGAGAAGGGAGCGGGCGCGGGGGGCGCCCCGCGCCTGCAGCAGCAGCTGCGCCGCATCGTCGACGGTGGCCAGCAGCCGCAGTGCGCCGCTGTGCCGGTACAGGAAGCCGAGCACGACGCGCTCCAGCTCCGCCACGCCGCTCTCGGCCAGCACCTCCGCCGCGGCCTCCTGCGCGCGCGCGGCGCCATGGCCACGGGCGCCTCTGCTGCTGGTTGAATCGTCCAAGTGCCGTGCCTCGCAGACAGTGCCTGGGCTGCTCAGCACCTCGCGCACGGACCAGGCGAGCATGGCGCAGAGCTCCACACACATCTGCTGTCGCATTCCGCGGCGGCAACATTGAGTCTGTACAGCATATGACATACCATGCACCCACAGAGCAAAGTTTCGGCTCAGCAGACAGGCAGCGCGGGCGCGTGCGCCGCGGCCGCGCCTGGTACTCGGCCTCGGGCGTGCTCTGCGCGCGGCGCGCGCCGAACGCCAGCTTGCCGAAGCGCAGGCGCTCCTCGCGGCCCGCGCGCCCGGACAGCACCGCGCGCGCCAGCATCGCGTCCTGCGCCGACACCAGCAGGACCTGCGCGCGCCGCGGCCGCTCGCTCACGCGGTTGGTCGCTGGCGCGGGGGCGGCTGCGCGCGGCCGGCGATGCAGTGCCGCGCAGCGGCCTCACAGCGGGCCCCATCAAACTAAAGGCTGTGACCGCGATGGAATTGTAAGGCTCGTTTGGCATCTGACTCACGCTCGGCTCTGCCGTCAGGAGTGCCTTCACCCCCTTCATCGCCTCTGACGGCAGCACCACACCGACAGCGGCACACAGCAGGCCAGCCCAGAGGCCTCCCACGGCAGACGACGTGGGTGGCTCCGTCGACCGCGCACCTGCTCCGGCCGCAGCTGGAAGCCCGCGTCGCCCAGCTGCGACGTCACCAGCTCGGCCACGTACTTGCGGATCGCGCCGTGCGCCAGGCCCTCCGTGCGGTCTATAAGGTCCACCTGCGGCGCCGCGCGCGCTGACAGCCGCCCCCGCGCCGCCTCTGCGCTGCCTTGCACGCGTACGTTGCAACAGTTGCACAGCATCGGAAACAAGCGCGCCGCGACCATCAGGCCCGCACAGTCAGCGTTTGAGCGAGCTGGGCGCGCACTGCAGGCGCCAGCAGTCCGCACTCCCTCTGGACAGGCGACTGAACACAACGCTTGCTCCCCTTGGCAGCAACGGCTTGGTGGTTGGTGGCGCCTTCCATGCTCCCCATCTCCATCGCCATCGGGAGTGCCTTGCGTCCTATGGCGGTATGCGCAGCCGGGGCGCGCCTTGTTGACCACGAAGAACAGGCGCGTCGACAGCCGCTGCACCAGCGCCGGGTTGACCGCCTGCGCACCCGCGCGCGTCGCCATCAGGTCCAAAACCAGAGTGTGATCGCCAAGTCTCGTCCATTCCATGCTTGTTGTGTCCGCACGGCATGCTGCGCTTAGCGAAGCTATAGTGGAAAGCTGCCGGCGGACCATGTAGCTGCCAGCGCATGTGCAGTGCTTGCCGAGCTCGGGGTGCAGCACAAGCCTTCCAACTGTTTGCCACCGAGCGCGCCGACGCTGGCGGCAGCGCGCGCGAGCATGGGCCGCCGCCGCTAGCAGTCCCCTGGCAGGATTAGGTTTAGGTTTCAGGTGAGGGTCAGGGCGCGCCTTGAGCTTGGTGAACAGGCTGGCCTCCTCCACCGTCTTGAGCTTGGTGTAGTCCAGCAGGTACACCGCCGCGTCCACCGAGCCGAGCAGGCGCTCCACCTGCCGCGCACATCCCTCAGCTGTGCTCACCAGACCCTTCCATAGGGTCCGGCTCACTCCTCCCGATCAGCAGCACCTTCATAGGGTCTGGCTCACTCCTCCACGTCCGGCAGCAGGCACGCAGCTTGGTGGCGTGCTGAGGTGGCGCGCAGGCGCGCGGGAGGCGCAGTGCGGGGCGCGCTCGACCGTCCGGGCCTGCGCCCTCCTGGCACGTGCGGCAGGCGCGGCGTGCGCGCGGGGAACGTTTGCGCCGCGCACGCAGGTCAGACTCGCGCTCCCCTGAAAGCACGTCACACCCCCAGCCGGCAGGTGCGCGGGCGGCGCGCCTGGAAGCGCAGCCCCTCCTCGCCGGCCTCGTTGGGCCCCGGCGTGTCCAGGAGGCAGAGCGGCAGCGCCGCGCGCGCGCCGGCGCCGCCGCCGGGCTCCGCGCCGGCCGCGGCCGCCGGCGCCGCCGCCAGCGCGGCCAGCGGCGCCTGCACGTCCAGGAACGCCTCGTCCGACTGCAGCGCCGACCGCGCGCGCACCTCGCGGTTGAGGAAGCGCAGGTGCTCGCCTGCGCCCGCGCCGCGCGTGGTCGGGCGGCGGCGCAGGGACAGGCAATCGCAGCCTGCCCGCTGTGCTTGGAATGCTAAGGCAGCCAGCTTGTCCTGGCGAAGGGAAAGAAAGGTGGCAGGCAGGTACAGTGGGCTGGAGCATTGAGCGCCTTGCGCTCAAAATCTCTGAGGAGGCCCGTCGTGCTGCGACGCCGGCCTGTCCTGTGCTAGGCGGCAGCATGCTCGCGTGTGTTTGGTGCTTCAGGTCCACCATAGTCCCAGCGGCATGGACCGACCGGCCGCGGCCTCCAGGGAGGGGCGCACGGATGGCGTACTCCCCCAGGATCTCGCGCGACTCGCCGGTGGCGGTTGTGTAGATGAGCCGCGGCGGCTGGCCCTCCGCCAGCGGCGTGTGCGTGATGCGCGTGATGCGCGCTGTCTCCGGCACGTTGCTGCTCGGCAGGAGCATGCTCCCCAGCAGCGCGTTCAGCAGCGTGGACTTGCCTGCCGCCCAAACAAAAGACAAGTTGGCTCGCTGCTACTGTTGCCGTAGGTACAGACTCAGTTGAGCGCCTTGCAAAGCGCTCTTCACAGGGACAGGCAAGAAGCATTCCTGCGTGCTGGTCAATCTGCTAGTCACACAGCATTTATCATGCCGGCCAGCAACCTCCGCTGGGCCCCTCGCCTCCCGCCTCGCTGGCTACTTTGGCATGGGAAGTTGTCATGCTTGCCCAGCGGATGCCAGACAGCATGGTGCAACAGGCATTGGCAAGGCGCGCGCCAGACTTGGTCAGCGCGAGCACGGCCACGTTGAGGTGCTCGTCGGCATGCTTGGTGCGCAGGTTGTAATACGAGGTGAAAAACTTCTGGATGTCCTTGTCGATGCACAGCTGGTGCGCCGGCGCGCTGTGCCCTGCGCCTGGGCCCTCCACCAGGCTGCCAAGAAACCTACCAACATCGTCTATGGCTGCGCCCACCTGGGCGCGCAGCTCGTGGTATGCCTGAGCGTCGCCCATGCTTGTATGGGAGGCACAGGAGTGGTCCAAGCAGGGCCTCGGGAGGAAACTCGGTCGAGCAGAAGCTGCTTTGCACCACCCTAGCCCCAGTAAACCCACGCGCTGCAAAACTGCGCCAAGACAGATGCGCTGTCGTGCGCCTGCTGCTGCACGATCCACACCTCAGCAGTGTCTCTATTATTGTTCCAGCATCCCGCAGTCAAGGCAGGCAGTCACTGCCTGAGGAGGATGGCGGGCGCCTGGCCGGAGCGCGCGCGTGCGCCCCTGGAGGAGGTGCCTGTCAACCAGTGGCGTGAGCCGGCCATCCCAGAGGAGTCAGTGTACGACGGCAGCGACGCGTCATGCACGGACAACATCAAGGCGGGCGCCCTGCAGTGCACTGACTGCGCTGCCCAGGCAAACAGAGCTCCTGCTGTGCTGCTTGTATAGGAGGAAAGGCACCCCATGCCGCTCGAGCCTGTACGCATGAGGCGAGCGAGCAACACACGCTCTGGGCCTGCTTGCGCGGACCCGACTCTTGGGTGCGCACCGCGAAGGTGTTCACACGGGTGCGGCCGCCGCTGGAGCGCGAGCGGCGCAGCTACCTGCCGTACGCGGACGCGGTTGCCGTCCACCCCTGCGGCCGCACCATCGCGCTTTCAGAGAACGGCGCGGCTGCCGCGCTGAGCGGCGCGGCCGCGGTGGAGGACGGCCTGGCAAGCCCCCCACGCACTCTGTTGCAACGTTGCGAGCAGACGCGCTGAAAGCGCAGGCTGAAAAAACCACCCGTCAGCGTCTTCCTATCTTGCAGGTAAGGCGCGCCTGGTCGCGCGGTCAGGCAGCGCTGACAGTCACAGACCCGGCGCAGGTATATCCAACGCACCTGTTCACGTACGACCGCGTGTTTGGACCGGACAGCCCGCAGGCAGAGGTGTATGACCATGCGGCGCGCGGCGCGGTGCTGTCAACCCTCGAGGTCTGCGCCTTAACCATGTGCCCTGCTCGCTGAGACCCGCGCTTGGCACGCAACACGCACACTGACGCCGTGCGCGCCGGCAGGGCTTCAACGCAACCGTCATAGCGTACGGGCAGACAGGTGCCAGCCGAACAAGGGTGCACCTGCTGCGGTGTCAGTGACAGCAGCCTTCGCTGCTGATTGGACGACCTGCCTCCGTCCTGCTCGCCCTTGGCTGTGCGTCTGAGCAGCCTCCCTTGCGAGCAGGCACGGGCAAGACCTTCACTATGGAGGGCGACCGGGCTGGGGCGGGGCGCGGCATCATCCCGCGCGCGATTGACGAGGTCTTTGCCTTCATCGAGAACGACGCGGCGCCGCGCAGCAAGTACCTCGTCCGCGCCGCATTCCTGCAGATATACAACGAGGTGCGTGACCGTCCATGCGCATGCGCCTGCCGTATGGTGCAATCACCTGCATCTGCCGCACAAGCCCAAATGAAGTGCTTGACACCAGCTGTCAATTGTCACCGCCAGTATGAGTCATCTTAAGTCGTTAGCACTTGCCCAGGCCAGCCCTGCCAATATAAACAGATGCTGAGGCGCATCAGGGTCCAGGGTCATCAGAGCGCGCGCAGGTGATCTCGGACCTGCTGAAGCCCACGCAGCGCGAGCTGGTCATCCGGGAGGACCCGCGCAGGGGCAAGTACGTGCACGGCTTGAGCGAGTGGGTGGTCCGCTCGCCTGGCGAGGTGCGTCCCGAACCTTTTCCATGCCTTGAAGCATGCACTGCGCTCGACCCATCATACACATACTATCTCTGCCGCCTCGTTTACAGATAATGTCTCACAATGCAGCTCCTGCCGCATCAGCCACACACAAACCCACAAAATGCAGCTCCAGGAAATCTCACTTGCTTGTCGCAGGGGACACCGGGGTCGGTTGCGTCTGGTCCCATGCAGCCGCATGGGGCGCCGCGCGCAGGTGTACCAGCTGATGGAGGTGGGCGCGGCGGCGCGCATGACCGGCGCGACCAAGCTCAACGAGCGCAGCAGCCGCAGCCACGCGGTGTTCATCCTGATCGTGGAGCAGGCGCGCGGGCCCGGCGGCGGCGCCGCCGGCGACGAGATGGACCAGTTCCGCGGCGTCACGCCTGGCGCGTGCCCGCAGCCCCTGTGCCCTCCCCGCGCCTGGTTGGCCCATGGCTGTGCGGGCAGACTCCCGCGGCCCTCACAGCTGCCCAGACACAACTGCTTGCTAGCCTGCACTTAGCAAACGCCCCATGCTGTGCCCATCACTGTCCGGTGCGGTGCAATGCATTTCAGGACCATGACCTGTGAAGCTCAACGCCCAGTGTATGTATATGGCTTCTGACTCTTACTGACTTGCGCACGTAAGCCCGGGGCCTGCGCAAATGCAAGCAGAGCCGTGTGTGGTGCAGCAGCAGTAAGGTCTGCCTGGCACCATGCGGCAGGCCCCAGCCACTGTTGCCGCAAGCGTCCCACAGTCCAGGGTAGACGCGCTATGGCCCACAGGTCAGCCGTGCCCCATGTGGCGTCGTCACGCAGGGCGAGGCATCCCCGCGCCCAGCGGCATGCGCTGCCGGCCGGCAGGCGCGCCTAATATTTGTGCTAGGCCGTGCGCAGGCATGGGCCGCCAGGCGGGCGGCGGCGCGCCCGGCGCGCACGCGCGGCAGTCGGTGAGCGTGGGCAAGCTCAACCTGGTGGACCTGGCCGGCTCGGAGCGCGTGCACATCACCGGCGCCACCGGCACGCCCTGCGGTCGATGCGGGCGGGCATGTCCGCGCCTGCCCGGCAGGCACTTGCGGCCGGCCGCAAGCAGCGCGTGGCTGGGCCGCATGTCCTGTATCCCCTGTAGCACAGGGGCAGCCCTTTCGTCCCAGCGTTTGCCAGACGGCCCTGCACAACTGCGTGTGCTGCATGTGCAAGGTAGTCTGTGCTCAATATAGAGGACTAGGCAGTGGTTCAGGTACGGAAATGTCTACCCTCGCTGAGGCCGCGCGCTGGCCAGGGCGGCGGCTGGAGGAGAGCAAGCGCATCAACTCCTCGCTACCCAAATGTCCACCCCCGCTGAGCCCATATGTCCACCCCGCTGAGGCCGCGCGCTGGCCAGGGCGGCGGCTGGAGGAGAGCAAGCGCATCAACTCCTCGCTGAGCGCGCTGGGCAACGTGATCTCGGCGCTGACGGACGCGCGCGGCGCGCGGCCGCACGTGCCCTACCGCGACTCCAAGCTCACGCGTTTGCTCGAGGACAGCCTGGGCGGCAACTGCAAGACCACCATCCTGGCCATGATCTCGCCCGCGCTCGACGCCTTCCCCGGCGCGCCGCTGTGGCATGCGCTGCTGTGCATGCGGGGGCACTGCGCTTCCCCGGCCTGCCGAACACATTGTGTCTCTCTTTGTTCCCTTGAGACACCTCAAAAAGTGTGAGTGTCAAGGTGACGGGTGTCCAAGCCAGCTCACAACCAATTAGGTGCCCATTAAGCACCGTAACAACATTTCATGCCAGGGGCCAGGGAGGGCCTGAGGGCTTGCTTGGGCTGACGCGCGCTGCCGGTGCCGTGCGCGCAGAGTCGCTGAGCACGCTGAAGTTTGCGCAGCGCGCCAAGGCCGTGCGCAACGTGGCGCGCGTGAACGAGGACCTGGACCAGCGCACGCTGCTGCGGCGCTACGAGGGCGAGCTGCGCCGCCTGCGCGCGGAGCTGCAGCAGCGCCAGCGCGATGTCGTGGACAAGCGCCAGCTGCTGCAGGCGTGCCTCTGTACAGTCTGCACTCTCTGCTGTTAACTTAGCAGCCTTATGGTGACGTGCACGAAACACACCTCCGTAGATTGCCAAGCTCAGAATCAAGTTGGAGAGCAGTAGCGGCCGCAACTTATATTAATCTGGCTGCGAGGGGCTTAGCGGTAGCGCATTAGTAAGTTCATATTCACAGCCCGGGACGAGCGCCTGGACGATGAGCGGCCCCCGCGCATGTGCAGGTGGAGGAGCAGAAGCGGCGGGCAGAGGCGGACAAGCTGGCCGCGATCACGGCGCTGGAGCAGCGCAGCCGCGAGTTCATGGTGGAGAAGGAGGCCAAGCGCCGCCTGGAGCAGCGCATCAGCAGCATGCAGAGCCAGCTGCTGATCGGCGGCGCCAAGGTGGAGGACACGCCCGTCTTCAGGTGGGTACCGCCTGATCAGTGCACCTGTTGGGTCTGCTCCTTGTACTGCATTGTGCATCAGGAGCGTCAACAGCAGCAGCACTCTCGCTTCTGTGCACATGAGCATTGGCGGCTGACTTTATCAAGCTGTGTCGCAAACATTACATGTGTGAATGTGTGCATCTCGTTTGCCGCTGCATAGTAAGTCCAATGTCAAAGCGAGTGTCATGCAGCTGTGTGCATTGGCAGGACGCTGCTGGCGCGGGAGCAGCAGCGCATGCGCAGCGAATACGAGCAGCGCTTGCGCGACCTGGAGAGCGAGCGCCTCACTGCTGAGCACGACAAGGCACAGGCGCGCCAGCCACCATCACATGCTGGACACTGCGGGTCACTGTCACCAGCCATGGTGACCAATCGCGAGCCTGTCTGCCGCTCAACATGAGCGTATGCACCTGCAGGTGGATCGGTACAAGGCGCTGCTGGTGAAGCAGCGCGACATCATGATCGCGCTGACCGCGCGCCTGAACGAGCGCGACGACTCCATCCTGGGCCTGCAGGAGGAGTTGGAGGCGTATGACGCGCACCAGAAGTGCGCGCTCTGTAATCTTTCACGCACTTCTCGCTCTAGGGCCTGCGCTGGGTGCCAGTGTTGCATGCGGTTCTCTTTGCTGGCCCGCACAGCCTGATGTGGACGGCAAAGGCCCCAGCTAGATGTGATTTGGTGACTGAAGCAGACTGTGCACAGCTCCTGTGCCAAGACAGAGGCCCATTGCCATGATCGCACGTCACAATGCAGCTGTGTTATAGCCATACAGGCCACCTAGGCGCCAGCTGTGCTGAAACACGATGACATGCTGGCCTCCTATGCGCATGCCGTGGCGAGACGCGTGTTTAGTGCCATTGTGCAGTGAACATGCAGGCTCCAGTCGCTGGCGCGCGCGCCGTCGCAGGCGCCTGGAGGACACGCTGGACATGCGCACGTCGGAGCTGATCGCGCTGCGCAAGGCGGCCGTGGAGCACAGCGCGGCCTCGCCGGTCAAGTCGGCGCAGCTCGCGCTTGCGCTCGGCGCATGGGCCACGGGCTCCGCGCCGGGGTGCCGGCCCCTGTCCCGCCTGCCACCCCGCATCTCTGCATCCTTCAGGCACAATTCAGCTTTGCCAGGCTGTCGCACCAGAGGGCGTTTGGATACCGTGTCATGTGGGCAAGTTCACAGCGCATGGCGATCCACCGCCATCCACTCGTAAGATGGGTAGCAGCTCCGACACGGCAGCATTCCTCCTCCCACTGTTTCATCAGTCCTAGGGCGGCAGGTGAGTTTGCTGACAAAACCGCTGTGCCATGGGTTTCAGGCCTGGCGCAGCCATTGCCGGGCCCAGCGGCGTCGACGCTCCACAGCCCAACCTCGCCCCAGTGGACGCGCTTGCGGTGCGCTCATTTGCCAAGGGCGTCGACACCTGCAGCATAGGAGTAGCGAGGAAACTTGAGTCATGGCTGCAGCTCGCACTGCAGCTGAACACTTGCACCTCAGAACATTCAGGACTATCGCGCATTGCTCACTCAGCAGCATCCATTGCTATGATGTAGCCACAGTGTTCCTCAGACTAAGAGATAGCCACAGTGTTCAGCGCAATTGCATGCAGACGTGCTGATGACATGGCAATCTGGCGCCAGGAGCGCTCTGCAAGCGGCGGCAGCGCAGAGTCGGCGGGCACGGCGGCGCCGGCCGCGGCCGGCGGCGCGGCTGCGGCAGCGGTCGACGACCTGCGGCGGCAGTGCGCGGTTGCCGCGCAGGAGCGCGCGGCGCTGCACACCATCCTGGATGCAAAGGTGGCCGCGCTTGTGGCGGACATCTCGGCCGGCCTGCGCGAGCTGCCGGAGGAGGTGAGCGTCGCTCGTGCCATGCCATCTGCGCAGCGCCTGCATGAATGCACAGTGGACCTGTTTGCTGGCTTGCGAGAGCCAGGAGGAGGCCTGTCGGAGAATTTGCCTTCTGTTCAGTATGAGTTGAGACGTGCAGGCGTATGCAGGCGTATGCAGGCGTATGAGTTTCGACAACCCTTTGCTCTGCGTCCTGCTCAAACACATGGGAAGGCACTGCGAGAAGCATGCAGCCTTTTCTGGCTGATGCAAGCTGCATCTCTTGCCTTTCATGAATGGCAACACTCTACAGACGCTCACAGCACCCACTCCTGAGGGAGTGGGTGCTGACGAAGCACATGCTGGAGGCAGTGGCCTCAATCTATGCTATAGGCTCTTGATGTGCGTGTAGGTACAGGCGCCGCGGCTACGGGGCCAGGTGGACGCGCTGGAGCGGCTGGTTGCTGCCACCATCCGTGCTATGTCCAGCGGCGGCCCGCCCAGGCCCTCCGGTTGAGGTTGTAGATGTACAGGCAGCTAAGGCATGTCACATGCAGACTGTTGCAGGCCGTTATTGCATAGTACTATGCATTCCCATGTGCGCTAGCGCAGACTTCACACGCAGGAGTTTTGCACTTGCGGGACCTGGCGCATGGGCTGTGTTGCTGCCCCGTCATCCCGAAGCTGTCTCAAATTGACCCCTGTTTCTGACAGTATTGTACAAAGACAACAGATTGTAGACATGCCCGGGAGTGCAGCATAGCTGCGGGTCGCGTTATCTCTGTGCTTGTTGGCCCACCGTGCGTAAGCCAGAGACCACCGCTCTGTATCAAGGATGACCTGCAGTCCAGATCCAGCGACGTGACAGAGAAGCACTTGTCATTTGCCCATCAGAGCATCTCAGGTTCATTGATTGTTCTCCACACCCTCACAACACACAGCCACCCAACTTGCGCGACTCCTCGTCAAGCACGTACATGCACAAGTTGGCAGAGTGCATGCACAACCTTGGTGCCCCGCTGTACTTCAAACATCTCAGCTTCCACTTTGCAACAGAGTGCCGTGTCCATTACGGCTTTCCTGGAAACCCAGGCATGGCATGCTGCGCACAAATACGGCAGAGGCCACGGGGTGTTCAAGTACTTTGCTGCTTTAGCTGCACTTCACCGGCCATGAGGTGTTAAGTCCGCTACAGATGGCTGCAGCTGCCCCGGCAGGTGCGGCGCGCGGCTGTCCACCCCCACGCGGCCCTCTGCGCCCATGCCAGCGTCAGGCGCTGAGCAGCCGCCATTGCCGCCCCTGGCCGCATTCTTTGGTTGCCCAGCGTCCGCTTCGCCAGGCGAAGGAGTGCCAGGAGCGCTAGCAGCTGCTGCAGCCAGGCCCGGCTCCGCCGAATTGCTGATGCTCAGCCGCGTCCTCCTTCCTCCCGACGCCCTGTCCTGCATGGCAGATATGGAGCTCAGCAGACACAGCGGGCTCGTCACGTGGCAGCAAACCTTCCCCACCAAGTTCATTTGCATCATGCTACAGATGCAGACAAGCAAATATTTGCTTCAGCTCCAAGCATGCTGCACACCTAGCACACTGGAACCCTCATTGCCACTACATTACAGTCTGCAGCAAGGAGGCGCCCTCTTCGAAGCCTGCTCACCTTCACTGCATGACTCGGAGAGCAGGAATGCAGCATGGCCCGCACCTGTGACTTTGCCTGAGGTATGCTGGCAATGGTCCATGCAGCATCGCCGGTGCTGCCGCCGCTCTGCGAGCGCATGCTGGCGCCAGAGGGCCGAGCAAGGTCGAAGGAGCTGCCACTGTGCGGAGGCGAGCCGGCGGGAGGTCGTATAAAGTCCGCAATGGCGCCCCCGCTGTGCGACCGCGAGAAGGATGACGCGCGCCGCGTGCGGCCGGGGTCGGCTTGCTCGGCCTCATGCAGCGCTGCGATGACCTGCCGCAACCCAGGCGCTTGATGACCTGATGGTTAGCGGCACTCTTCGCCTCCTGACTACTACCGGTTGCGTGCTGGGTTTCGGCGGAGCAGCATGGCACTTGAGCAAGGCGCACTCCTGCAGCTTTGTATCTGCATGTGCCATTTGTGTGTATTGGCATATAGCCATGGGGTCCGTACATGCTGTCTGCATACACGACCATGTTTGCTGACGAGGCGGGCAAAGCTCAGCGCAGTATGGCCGGCTCTGGGCCCTGCAGTCAGTTCAAGAATGTGCAGACATGTGTTGATGGGATGTGCAAGGGTAAGCTCGCACGGGGTTGCGAAGACTGCTCTGGCCGAGCGCCTCGGTGCTCTGCACAATACTGTCCCGCGGCGTGTAGTAGCCCATTGTGCCTGGCGCCTCAGAGGGCACATAGCCTGTGCGCGCAAGAGTCGCAAGGGAGCGAGTCAGGGACCGTTGGGCACTGCTGTGGTTAAGAGACCCCTCTGCCGGCTGTGTTTTCTCTCCGTGGCTTCTGACATGGCTTTCGTCTTAAGCAGCAGAACACGCTTGCAATTCCGAACATCGCACAGCTAGGCGAGGACAGGCGCCTACAGACATGGGACCTGACTGAAGATGGCAGGGCTTTGGCGCGCCGTCTCAGATACCAAATCGGAGCGCGCGAGGGTGCAAACAGGGGTGCAAGCGCGCGAGCACACCAGTGTTGACGCTCAGCCTGCGCTGCAGCGCCTGAGATCCTGTTGCGCGGGCGACCAGCGGCGTGGCCTCAGCCTTGCCAGGGCCGGGGGCATCAAAGCCCCGCGCGCCGCACACCTGCGCCTCTATGGCCAGCCGCCGGTCGCCCGGCCACAGCTGCCTGCACGGCATGCCTGCATGTCAGACCCTGCCCGATGCCTTTTGGCAGAGCGCAAACACCTGCACAGCGTTCCGCCTGTGGCAACCAGGACCTGAACCAAGCCTCTCACAGGGCTTTGGCATACGAGGAGCCTCTCATGTGCTGTTGGCTCCTGGCGTTGTCACACGGTCGCATGAAAGCCTGCATCGCATCTGCCTTGCATGCATGCAGTCGCGCGCACACTGGCTGCCGCACGGTTTCTGAGCCCAGCGCGCCTGGCGACGGAGCGCAGCAGGAAAGTGGGCAGGACGCAGGCGGCGGGCACGAGCGCGGTGACGAGCCAGAAGGCCGGCATGGGCGCGAGCGCGCGCGCCAGCAGGCCGTAGACGTTGCCGCTGATCCACAGCGGCAGCGCGCCGTACACGAGCAGGTACACGAACCAGATGCCTGCGCGCGCGGCGCGCGGCTGGCCGGCCGGCGGCCGGGCGCGGCGCGCGCGCGGCGGCGCAGGCGCCTGCTGGCAGCACGGGTAGTATGCGACTGGGTGCATGCCCTCGGCTTGGCTGGCTGGTGCTTCCCTATGCTGCCTCGGCGGTTTGGCTCAACGCAGCTGCTTGGCTCCGTCGCAGCAGGCACGCAGTAGTTTGTCCGTGCGGGGGTGGCAGCGGGGCGGAGCGCGCACACACGGAGAACCAGATGGCGAAGCAGTGCAGCCATGTCCAGTGCTCCAGCACGGCCGCGAGCTCCAGGTGCACCGTGATCACGACCACCGTGAACAGCAGCGTGCCTACCTGCACGACACGACGGCATGCCAGTACAGCAAGCTCCGTTGGGCGCGCTGCTGCAAATGTGACCAGGACTGACAGCGGGCATGGTGCTGAGGGAAACACGTCGCACAGCGCATGTATGGTGTGTTGCTATGCGTGCACATATAAAGTTCTCTTGTGCGAGCATGCCATGTTATTATTTTCACTGTAAAGGAGCTAGTTGAGCACCACCAATGATGCTGATGGAGTGCCCTGCCATTCTGCTAACACTAGTGCTCTCCCCTTATTGAATGAGGTTTCATGGCTATGCGAATGGGCTACAAGAGCGCAGATCGTAGGCTCTAATGCACAATACATGCGCTGAAACTCCGCGCCTGAGCCCCGAGGCGCTGGCGAACGGCTGGCGGCCGCACCTCCCAGTGGGACCAGGTGGACCCGTCGGCGCGGCTGGCGGCCGTCGGCGCGGTGGCCGCCATGACCAGCGACACCATGCCGCCCGCCTGCGCCGCCGCGGCCAGCAGCCACGGCGCGAGCGCCGCCGGGCGGAAGTACCGATTCCGCGCGCCCGCCGCGTACAGCCCTGCGCCGGCGCACGCGGCAGCATGAGGCGGGGGCTCCCGGCATGCCGGCAGGGCTGCGCGCACTGCGACAGCCTCCACAGCCACACATCCGGCCAGGCTGCCTGCAAGCGTGGAGCAGTGCAAGGCAGACTCACAGAGCACACTGGCCCGCAATCAGCTACCATCACTTCATGTTGAGCGTAATTAGATGCAATAACTCTATTCTGCAAAGCGTGGTCAACCGCCATGAAGTCATTGCTGGCACGCGCACCAGGATGGCTGAGGCTGGTGGCGCGGTTGACGTCCTGGTCTATGGTCCCGATGACCAGCGGCGCCAGCATGGTAAACACCACGTTGTACAGGGACATGTAAAAGTCTGCGCACGCGCTGCGACGCATGGACACCGGGCAGCATTGCAGCCGCAAAGTCTGCCCCTCGAGACAGCTAGCCGCTGTAGACAGCAAACATGTCCGTGACGTGCGCCTCCAAATACATGTGGTCCTTCAGGATATCCCAGACATGCGCATGCACTCACCAATCCAGGCAGCGAACCTCCTTACACCAGGCACCGCTGCCAGAATTATGTGGGTGCTGTGAAAGCTCCGCTGCATTGAGCATGCAAGGGGCCGCGCACCGTCAAACAGGATCTGCCCCGAGAAGAAGCACAGGATGTTGTAGAAGAAGATGGTGAGGCCGAACAGCAGGTTCTTGTAGAAGAAGAAGGCCACCATGCGCGCGATGCGCAGGTAGGACCAGCGCCCGTGCACCAGCAGCAGCGGCTCCAGGAAGCGGAACTGCGCGCGCCCCGCCGCGCGTGCGCTGATCAGCCTGCTCTTTAACACGAACGCTTGCGAGCGTGCAGGGTGGTGACAGGCAAACCGGCGGCCGCATGAGCTTGGACACAGGACCAGGGCGGCGCACAGCAGGGGCGCTGGCAGACGGCCGGGCGGGTGGACGGGGACATGGGGAGAGACGAAATTGTGACACCGCGCAGGCGCCAGGGGGGAGAGGCGGCCCTGCGGCGCGGACCTGGGCGATGGAGAAGTCGCTGCTCATGACGGCCTGCATGCCCTCCTGCCCGCTGATGCCCACGCCTGCGGCCCGCCGGCCCCGCCCTGTTGGTTGTGCTTGTGTAGGGCTGGTCGGGGCGCATGACGAGTCCGACCAGCTAGTGCACTGCAGGGCGGCTGTGATTGTGTTGACTGGCTAGCGCGTTTCTGCATACAGCTGCATCGCGCCCTACGCACCACGCCGCCTTCATCCTCTGCGACTGTGGCACCCAGCAGCTTCGTTCCAGCTGACAGACTGGCGCGCAGCAGCATGTCTACCTGTCAGGCGGCGCAAGCGCACGGCCGCTGCGTGTGCGCGCACCAATGTGCGCCTCCTGGATCATGCTGACGTCATTGGCGCCGTCGCCGATGCCCAGCGTGATCACGCCGGTGCTCTTGACCAGCGCGGTCACCAGCGCCTTCTGCTTGGGTGACACGCGGCAGCACACCATCGCACGCGCGGCCCACCTGCGCGCCCCGGCCTCAACCCTGGCTGCCTGACCATGAAACATGAGCAGCTTTGACTATCAAATGCACTGCGCGAGCGGCCTCCGGCGACCAGCCCCTGGCTGGAAGCAAGGACCGCACATGCCCAAGAGGGCGCTCAGCAGTTACACGTCCATGCGAGCAGAGGCGCTCACAGAGCGGGCATGCGTGGGCACAGGCCAGGGTCCGCAGGCTCCTGCGGGCGCCAGGGGTCTCCAGGAGGGGGCGCGGCCGGTCCCGAAACGCATTTGGGCGTGCCCGCATGTACCTGGCTAGCAGCACTGTGTAGTGGCGGAGCGACTTGCAGAGCGAGACATACAAAGGGACAGGCCGTTGCAATGCCGGCGCACCGCCAGCAGGCTCTGGCGCATGTCCGGGCCCAGCGCGTGCGCGAGCGCCTTGCCGTCGATGACGAGCGCGCTGTCGCCGCCGCAGCCGCCGGCCAGCTCGGCCGCGGCCTCGATGGCCAGCCGCGCCTCCGCCAGCTGCTCCCGCACCGCCGCCGCCGCGAGCACCGCCGCCTGCCGGGCGCAGCGCGCGGCACAGGGGGTCAGCATCGCTGCGCCCGCCTCACCTGGCTCATGCAGTGCCAACAGGGCCGCATGGGCCGGCGCACTCAGAGCAGCCAGCCCCGCAGCGAGCATGTCTGCGGGGCAGCACGGCGCACGCCCGGGGCGCGGCGGACCTCCGCGAAGTGGCCGGCGTCCTCTAGCTTCAGCACCGCCGGCGGCTCCGCGGTGACCCTATACAGCGCCATGTCCGTGCGCAGCAGGCTGCACGCGAACCCGATGTTCACCGCGGTCTCCTGCCGCACACATGGCTCGCCTCGCGCAGCTCGCCGTGCACAGTGGGACGTCTGCGGCACGTGCAAGCCGTGATATCCCTGACGGTCCAACTCCTGCATGCAGCGTGAGTGCTTGCGAATGCGGGAGCGGGCGCCCCGCCTGCTTGTCGCCGGTTAGGACCCAGAGGCGGATGCCGGCGGCCGCCAGGTTGGCGATGGCCGCCGGCACGCCTGCCTGCAGCTTGTCCTCGATCGCCGTGCAGCCCAGCAGCTGCAGGCGCGTCTCGATCGCCTCTGCGGCGGCCGCCACGGCCTCCGCGCGCCCGGTCAGCGCCGTACGCGCTGCGGCATAGCTGTCCGCCCACCTGCACGGCGCGCGCGGTGTGTGTGCAAATGTGTTTTGTCCGTAGCGTACACGCAATATCGGCACTTCAGTCTGAGCACTGAAGGCCAACGATAAAGTGTGGCGCAGGAGACTTCACACACAGAACACGGATGCTGAAGGCTTGGCTGACATCTTTTCACATGAGGCCTAGCGCGACGCAGAGGCGAGCAGCACGCACGCGTCGTACTGGTCGGGGTCGAGCTCGGCGCAGGCCAGGCACAGCGTGCGCAGGCCGGCGGCGCCAAAGCCCTCCATGTGCTCGCGGGTAATGCCTCGCAGTTCCGCATTTACTGCGTTCTTAGGGTCCAGCCGCTCGTAGATCATGGTGTCGGCACCCTGCAAGGCGGAGCGGCCTGGTGACGCAGAGGCTCACACAGACAGCATACGGATGCACGCCAGGGGACCTTCTGGCGACACCAGCCCAGAGCATACCATGCAAGCAGCTCTTGCACGGTATGCACGCCTCTTCATCTACATGGCGTCTGTGATCTGCAGCAGAGAGTAGCACAGGCAGTCCACAAGACATGCATTGGATAGTTATATGGACAGGCGCGCGGGCGCCAGCGGCGCGCCTTGCAGTACAGCATGATGCGGTCCTCGGGCGTGCGGCAGATGACGCTCATGCGCTTGCGCGTGGAGTCGAACTCCAGGATGTTGAGCACCTCGTACGCCGCGTCGGCGCCGCCCTCGCGCACGCGCACCGCCGTGCTGGTGCGCGCATGGAAGACGAAACCAAACGCGCGCGCGGCCGCGACCAGCGCGGCCTCGTCCGGCGACTCTGCCTGGTACGTCATGCGCTCCGGGTCCTCGGGGCCTGCGCGCGGTGCGACCAGCGCATGCCGTCTCTGCGGTGCATGTTTCCGCGTGTCCATGTGTCTGTGTCAAAATATATGTTCAACGCGGCTGTGCAGCTGGTGGCCCCGGAGAAGTCGGGGCTTAGAGCCCACAGTCTGGGGGAATGCGCCAGGACACGGTGGCAAAAGGCGCTGATGCTGGGCGGCACGGAGCTGCCCACACATGCAAGACACATGACGCTCCGGCGCGACGGAGCGCCCCGCTGCCTGCGACGCGCCCCGCGCGCATGCCACACTGCGGCGCGGCGCGCCGTCCGGAATGACCGTGTGGCAGACCGCGAGCGCGCGGAAGAACTCGCGCAGCAGCTCCGGCCGCGCCTCGCGCCGCCAGGCGCCGCCCATCAGCCGCGCGTCGCGGAAGTTGAAGCCCTTGATAGGGTTTGGGCCTGGCTCGGCCGCCGCCGGCGCCCCTGCGTCCCCGGCGGGGCCTGGCGCGCCGGCGCCGGGCGACCCGCGGGCGCTGGCCTCCGGGCGCGCGCCCGCGGCGGCGGCGGCTGGGGCGCGCGCCGGCGCGGGCGCGCCGCCCGTGCGGCCGGCGGCCGCGCGCTCCGTCTCAGTCGTGCCCTGGCCGTAGGACACGCCGCCGACGCTGCACTGCAGCCCGCGCAGCGGGCTCAGCTTGGCCGCACGCGCGATGGGCTCTGGACAGAGGGCGCTCCGTGCGGCGCATTACCATCTGCGTGGCACAGCTGTGACTGCGGGTGAGTACCAGGCAGTAGCCAAGGTGGTCGCTGGGGAGGGGCGGCGGCAGCGGTCACCTTGAAGAACTCCATCTCGTTGCAGGTGAGCGTGCCTGCAGCGCCGGGAGCGGTCAGGACCCGAACGCTGCGGCCGATGTAGGCGCGCAGCGGAGCCTCGGAGCATCGGTTGGTGCACGGTCATGCAGACGGACGCTCAAGTTGCAACCAAGCCGCTGCCGGATGCCCTCATCTCAAAGCGCTTTGGTCAAGCACTCAATGTTGGTTTGTCAGGCGCATCCAGACAGACGGGCCTCGGGATGGGGTCAGGGGCGCGGGGGCGCGCCCGTCTTGTCGGACAGGATGGTGTGCACCATGCCCAGCTCCTCGTTGAGGTTGGACGTGCGCGCGGCCGCGGGCGTGTCGCTTGCAGCGTGGTACATGCCGCGGTCGCTGTTGATGAAGAGGAACGCCTGCGCGCAGCGCGGTGTGGGCGCGCTCCCACATCCGCTGCGTGCGCCGCGGGGTCCGCGCCCGCTAATGGACCCCGGCGCGCGCACCTAGAAGACAGCATGCAGATAGCAATGCGGATGGAGCCTGTGCCTCAGCGAGCCGCCTACAGGCACAGGCACGCGCGAGCACCGGCGCCGATGTGTTGCTACCCTGGCAGAACCCTGAGGCTGTGCGAGGCGGGCGCCCGCCAGCCGCGCTCGGCCGTGAGTCCAAGGGGGTGGGCGCGCGCGCATGGGCCACCCTGATCATTTCGAGCGAGACGTACAGGTTGGTGGGGATGAGGTAGGGTTATGGGAGGATAGAGTAGGTCAGGGCAGGGTTAGGGAGGACGCGCCTGCGCCACCTTGACCATCTCCAGCGACACGTACAGGCTGATGGGGATGAGGTAGCCGTACAGCACGAACGACGCGATGAACGAGTACACGCCCGCGAGCGCGGGGTTGGCCGGGTCGTAGTACGGCGGCGCGCTCTCTGCCGCCAGGTACCACATTGCGGGCGACAGGTCCTGCGCGCAGGCCGCGCATCTCACCGCCCGCATGCGACGCGCCTCCTCAAGAAGAAGCGGACTGCGACACACAGACACGGAGGCCTTATCTGAACCAGGCCACCCCGCATCGTCCTGTGCCAAGCCATAGCATCATTTTCAATATTTCCTACACTGCTACTGTTTTTCACCAATCCGATGATTTGTGGAAATTTTGCCAGCATGTCCGCGCATTCAAAAGTCATCCGCCTGCCCCAGCAGGAGCAGCGGAGAGCCAACAGTGGCCTCATCCTCCGTGCCCATTTTCACGCCGACAAGGTGGCCCGCGCGCGCCCAAGCCCAACATCTTGCATCTTGGCTCTGTACCAGGTCAAGGTCGCCTGCTTGCCACGCCCGCGCCCCGCCCCCGCCGCCCAGGGTTCCGCGCGGGGCGCGCCCGCGTCCAGACCGAGAAGCAGGCGGAGCCTGCGAGGCACATGGCGAACAGCAGCGCGAACATGACGAGCACCATGATGTCCATCTGGCGCTCGATCGTGCTGCGCTTGGACGGCGGCAGCGTCGCGTTCTTCATCACCTGCCGGCGCGGGGCCTAGGGTTAGTGCGGAGGGCCGGCCGATGCATGCAACGCATGCCTCAGGGCCCCAGACGCTGCTGTGCGTTGCATCAGCGAGGCGTCAGCGAGGCGGCCATATTTGCGACCAACAGCCTGATCAAGTGCTGAGATAGCACTAGAAGATAGTGTGCAACCGACAGAGAACATCGAACTAGCACATGCGCCAGCCTGCGCATGCGCGCCTTGGTCTCATGGCCGGCAAAGACGACCGCGCCCAGCGCCCAGCGTGTGTTCTGCAGCGCGGAGCCGCGCAGCAGCACCGAGGCGGGCGACAGCGGCAGCGCCGCCGCCGCGCCCGGCGCCAGCGGCGGGCGCAGCAACAGGTTGCCCATGAACGTGTACAGCGAGGCGTCGGGGTGCTCGCAGTGGATCTCGCCCTGGGCGGCGCGCGCGCGGCGTGGGCGGCCGCAGGCACGGGCTCTGCTGCTCGGGCACCAGGAGCATTCGGGCTTGAAGGGGAGGGGGGGCACGGCCTTTTGAGAAGGGAGGATTGCACCGTAAGCATCGCTGTCGGTGCCGCAGGCAGGGCAAACAAGGGCGTGTCAGCCGCGCGGCAGCGCCTCGTGCTGCCGCACACGCTGCACAACATGAACATCGAGCGCCTGCCCCAGTCTGCTGGCCTTACCCAGACTGGAAGCACAGCTGCTGCCAAGCATGCGTCCAGCGGAGCATATGCCTGCCCCACCTACCTGAAGCTTGCTGCGCGCCCCAACCAGAATCACTCTGCCACCGCCGACCTCTGCAGACGTGCTACAACCTGGGCAGGCAATCCAGCCCTTTCCGCCACCCTCGCGCACCTGCAGTGCCCTAGACCCTGCGCTAGGTCTTGATGGGGTTGATTCGGGGCCCCGGCCCGCGCCTGCAGCCCCGCGACCGCCTCCTCGGTCAGCCGGCGCGTGGCCTCGAGCGCCTTCTTGATCTTGAGATTGCTCTCGCCGTCCAGGTTGAGCGTCTCCACGTACGCGATGCCCTCCGCGTGCGACGACGCCAGCAGCAGCAGGTCCGCCGGAAAGAAGCCGCCGCCCTCCACGCGTACGACCTCGCCTACCTGCCGGCCCGCCCCCGCCCGCCCGCGGCCTCCAGGAGCGCTGATGCAGACCGGTGGTGCAGACACGCCCCGCAGCATGCGGCAGGGCCCATGGCCACTGGTGCAGACACACCCGCAGCGTGCGGCAGGGCCCATGGGGCCAACCAACCTGTCACTATTCTCGCCAGCTGCTCAGAGCCTTTCTGCTCAGAGCCGCCGGGTACTAGCCTGGTGGAAGCATACTGGCGCTCTCCGTGCGCTCTACAACCCGCCAGTTTCTGGCCGCCACCTTGACACTGGCCAGAGACGACCGAGGGCTTTGCAATTCGCAAGCATGCCTGCAGCCCTAATGCGGTGACCAGCCTGCCCAGCCCGTGCAGAGCGAGCGCCATTGTTGGCTGGACCGCGCGGTCAGAGGCCGGCGCCGGGGCAGACAGGGCGGAGGCGCATGCCCGGGGCGCGCCTTGACGTCGCGCCAGCGGCGCGTCTGCCAGGCGCGCGCGGCGGGGCTGAAGACCTGGCAGGGCCGCCGGTTGACCGCGCGGTCGGCCTGGTGCCGCCGCACGTCCTCCAGCGCCTCCTTGACGATGGACACGCCCAGCACGATGCCCAGCGGCAGGAAGGTGGTGATGGGCCTGCGCGCGCGCGCGCGCGCGCAAGCGCGCCCCCCGTCGGGGGCCTGCACCGCGGACCCGCTGCAGCGGCCATCCAGGCCTCCCTGGCCGGGGCCGCGCGCAGCGCAGGGCGCCGCTCGGGCCTGCGGCGCCTGCGTCTGCGCATCGCCCTGCTCGGCGGACTGGTGGGTCCGCTTTGCGAGACGCTGGTGCGCGAGCTGGCCGGCGTGCGCGCACTGCGGCTGAGGCTGTGACAGCCGCCGCCGCTGCACCCGCCCCATGGCACCAGGCGCATGCGGGGCCCAAGCAGCACAGCGCCGGTGCTGCGTGCACGAGCGCTCGGCGCTGGCGGCCCAACGCGAGCGCGCTGCGGAGCCTGTAATGCAATCCGCCAGCAGGGGGCGGCCTGCGGGCGCGGCGCGGCGGCCGCCGCACCTGATGGGGCTGATCGAGGTGCATGATATGGCGGCCACCAGCGTAAAGTAGAGGTTGGCAATGCGCCTGCAGGAGCCCGCGTCCCGTTTTGGGGCGGCTCTGCTGTTTGGTCGCACGAGCTGTGTTTGTGTGTTGCTGGCGGCCGCCGCGCCTGAACTGCTCGTAGAGCGCCTTCGGCAGGAACGTGAGCAGGTTGTATTTGGTGGTGGCGACATAGTTGCCCTTGTATTTCTGCGGCTGCTGCGCCTGGTTCAGCAGGATCCGCCGGTGCGGCGGCGCCCCGGCCGGCGCGCTGCCGCGCATCTGCCGCGCCGCGCCGCGGGCGCGGGAGGGCTCAGGCGCCGTCCACCCTGGGCAGCGTCCCAGCGTCGGGCGGCTGCGGCATGGCGACCCGTGGCAGGTGCTGTGGCAGACAGGTCAGCGCCGCGTGATAGAGAACGTGCAGAACGTGCATGCGTAGTTACAGTGTAACAGCCCAGATATCTGTCCACCCTACAGGGCTTGGCCAGCTGGACGTGAACAGAGTTGGCCCGCGGATGCAGGGGCGGGCTCTTCTCACGCCTTGCTGACCGATCCTGCAGTGCTGCGCCTGTTGACCGGTGGCCAGGCGCACTGCTGCAGCCGCGGGTGCTGAATTGCGCCTGGCAGCGCCCCCGCACGCCGTGCCGGGCACGGAGGCTGGCGGCCCCCACTGCAGGCAGCAGGCGAGTTAGTGGCCGGTCTGGACGCGCGGGCGCACAGGCGCGCCAGCATCAGCTGGGCGCGGCGCGTGCGGCGCGTGCGCTGGACGGCAGCACGGGTGTCGCCCACGGTGCATGCGTGCAGCTGAAGTGCAGATGGCGAGCACGGACGAGGGCAAGGCTGCGGCGCCCGGGCATGGCTGCCAGTATGACCGGCTGTCCAGCCCCGCGGCGGCGCCGCAGCAGAGCCATCACAGCGAGCCCCTTGCCCGGGGCAAGGGCGACGATGCGGACAGCGGCGCAGCCGTGGCGAGCAAACCCCTGCTGCGCATCAGCGCATGTCCGAGCGGTCCGGCGCCACCGGGGTGCGGCTCCCGAAGACGCCCTAAAAAAGACAACGGTGGCACCCGTGCGCCTAGGTCGGGCGTGCGGCGCGCGGCGCGCTGTTCCGGCCTGCAATGTACTAACGCGCTAGTCACGCTGAGCGTGCCCGTCATATGTGCAAATTATGCAACAGCTGCGCGCCGCCCCGCCGCGCAAGGGCAGCGCTGTCAGAGCGCATGACGCGGGTGCAGAGCTAGCGCACGGCGCACAGTGCCTGAATTACTCAACTTCTTGGCAGCGCGCATTTGCCGCTGCGGCGCGCGGCGCGAGCGCCGGCGCGCGCGCGCAGGACGCCGGGCAGGAAGGCGTTCTGCCAGCGGCGGGCGACGACGAGCGCGTGCATGAACGCGGCGATGCTGTTCGAGCGTGCGGACGAGGTGGTGCTGCCGGCCGTGTACCGCTTTGTCGCGCGCTCGTTCAACGCGACGCCGAGCCAGGCGCGGCGCGGCCGCTGCGTGCGCGTGTCGGACGCTCTGGCTGCCTGCATGACCCGCATCCTTGCTTCTCGGCTGAGCCTGGCGAGGCTGTGGTGACTCACATCATGTGCGTGCTGCCCCGCGCAGCTGGGCTACATCACGCTGGCGCGCTCCTTGATGCAGGCGCTGTCATCGCCGCTGGGCGGCTTCCTGGGTGCGCAACCCAAGCTTACTGAGTTGCGGGGCTCTGCGCGCGCTTGTGCTTGCCCTGGCCGCACAGAGCCCGCAGCCGCGCCGCGGCTGATGCCTGCGCCCGTGCAGGGCACTACTACAACCGCGCGTGGGTCATCTCCGGCGGGTGCCTCATCTGGGGCGTGGTGACTGTCGGCTTCAGCCTGGCGCGCACGCTGCGCGAGGGCATCTTCTTCTGGGCCTTCAACGGGCTGGGCCTGGCGCTGGTGCGCGCCCGCGGGCCCCTCGTAAGTCTGACGCGCTGCGCCTGCTCTTAGTGCTCGCCCGCGGGCCTCCTGTGACTTTGATGGGATCTGGTGCGCGCCCGCGGGCCTGCCGAAACTCTTCGCACTCGCCCCACCCATGTCGCGGGCACGGCCGGCCTGCCAGGACTGTGAGCTGCGGCGCGCCTCCTGTCCACAGGCTAGGGTTTGGCTGTGCGGAGGAATATTGGCAGGCTTGCCTGCTCCAGTTAACAAAGGCTGCGTGCATGCACTGGCTGCTGATTCTGGCAGGCCGCACCGTCAGGGGCCCGGATGCTGGCAGCCCCTCCGTGGTCCATCTCTACTTGCCCTGTGTGTTTGTGCACGTGTCCTGGACGGACGATGCGCGTTCTGGCAGAGCGGCCGGACGCCTGCCCTCGGGGGGTCTGGGACACGAGGGGTCCGATGCAGGCCCAGCATACAGCTGCACCGGCCGGCCAGAGACCGTGCTCTGAGCGCGCGCGCGCGCGCGCAGGTGATTCCCAACGTGCAGTCGCTGACGGCCGACTACTACCGCGCGGAGGACCGCGGCAAGGTGTTCGGCACGCTGCACCTCACGTCCGCGGCCGGCGCGGCGCTCGGCGGCCTGTACGCCACCAATGTCGGTGCGCGCCGCGCCGCGCGCGCCGCCCGCCGTGCGCGCCGCCGCTGTCAGCGCGGCGCAGGGTGTGCTTTGGGCTCTGCGGTCCTCCCCGAGCCACAGTTGTTTGCTCTGCGCCTGCCCGGAAAAGCAGCGCAGCGACCCTCTCGCGGCTGCGCACCGCCGCGCAGCGCCGCGCCACGCAGGCAGCCCGCGCGCGGTCGCTCTGCCTAACCTGAGCCCTGCCACCCGCGCAGGCACGCTGCGGCCGTTTGGGCTGGACGGCTGGCGCTTTGCGTTTGTGATCCTGGGCGCGATCAGCGCGTGCATCGGCGTCGTCAACTTCTTCTTCTCGGCCGACCCGCGCTGCCCGCGCGGCGGCGCGCGGCCCGAGAGCGACGCGCACAAGGAGGAGGTGTCGCTCGCGAGCGCGATGGCCGGCATGCGCTCCGTGCTCTGCGTACCGACGTTCCTGATCGTGGTGTTTCAGGTGCGGCCTTGCCCTTCATACTCCCTCTGATCGCAGCAGCGCCTCTAGGTCAACCCTTTGCCCTGCCCGTCAATGCCCTCCCCCTGCAGTGCGCCATGCGCCCACGCTGGCACCCTGCTCGAGTGCGCGGCCGCGGCAGCGCGGCGCGGGCCGCGCAAGCGGGGCGGCGGCGCGCGCGGCGCGGCTGCCGCAGCCGCCAGGCGCGTGCTCCTGTCGGGCGCTGGCGCGCCGACGGCGCGCGGCGCGCCTGCGCACGCCTGCCGGGGCCGAGGCTTGTGCGGGGTCCGGGCGCCTGACGGCGCGCGCGCGGCCGGCGCGCAGGGCATCGTGGGCAACATCCCGGGCCAGGCGGTCGCGTTCATGACGCTCTTCCTGCAGCTGCTGGGCATGACCGACTTCTGGGCGAGCGCGCTGGTCGCGCTGGGCATGTTTGCGCACGCGCTGGGCGGCCAGGCCGGCGGCTTCCTCGGCGACTGGGCCGCGCGCCGCTCGCCGCGCTACGGCCGCATCGTGGTCTGCCAGGTCAGCGTCGCGGCAGGTGCGGCGCCCGGGGTTGGCGCCTCGTTCTTTCCCCTGCCGGCGGCCGGCGGCGCGGCCGCGCGCGGGTAGGTGAAGCGCTCGCCCAAGCGTGCAGGGGAGGCCGAGGACGAGGAAGCGCCCGCTCTGCTGCGCTCTGCTGTGGGTGTGTGTGCTGAGGGCGCGGCGCAGGGCCGAACGGGGCTTGCGTGCTCGTAGCGAGGTTGGGTCGCTGATCCGTCGGCTGCCAGACGCGCACCTTGCAGCCGCGTCACACAAGCGCCTCTCTGGAATGGGGGGTGACCAGCGCGCGGCCCGGTGGCGACAGCCAGCAGACCTGATTCGAGCCTGCCAGCAGGGAAGCGCTGCGCGGCTGCGCCGCACGTCAGCTCAGGGCTGGCGCCGAGGCGGGGGCGCGCGGCGCGGCAGGCCTGGTGCTGACGGCGGTGATCCTGAAGGGCCTGCCGCACACCGACGTCGCGTCGCTGGTGCCGGCGTACGCGGTAGTGTTTGTCGCCAACGGCGCGCTCAACGCCTGGCCGGCGCCCGCCTGCAACAACCCCATCTTCGCGGAGGTGCGCGCGCATGCCGGGTTCGGATACCTTGTTAGGACACCTGAGTGCGTCAGGAGAAGGGGAGTGGGGGTTGGCATGAGGCAGCCGCGTGGCCGGGGCCTCGTGGGGACACCGTTTACAAGTGTCGCTTTAGGTTGCTGAGGCGTTCATTACAGGTGACGGGAATGCTGTTGAGTAACATTGCCACATTGTGTGCCGGGCTGTTTGTAGTGACAGCGCCAGTGCCTAGCGCTGCAGGCCCAAGCGACCCGCCTGGACTTGGCATGACACGCCTGAGTCCACGAGCGCCAATGCGCATCTGCTCTCACCACAAGTGTGAAGCGAAAGCTGAGCATGCGTGTGCCGCGCCAGATCGTACCCGAGCGGCTGCGCACATTCATCTACAGCTTTGACCGCTCGTTCGAGATGGCGGTGGCGGCGACGTCCGCGCCGCTGGTCGGCCTGCTGGCCGAGCGCCTCGGCTTTGACGTGCGCCCCCCGCTTGCCGTGCCAATCATCAAGCCCTGGGCCCGTATCAGGAAACCTGTGCTAGCCTGTTACCAGCGCGCGGCGTCCCTGACCACCAATGCCGACCAAGTGCGCACGTGTCGAGTTCTTGTGTCGGGTTGTGACTGGTACGCCCAAAAGGAGCGCCAGAGGCAGTGTGGGCGAAAGGCTCAGCACTTCAAGAGTCTGACGCTGTAGGACCCGCGCGCGGGCGCGCAGGGCACGGCGACGACCGCGGGCAGCGTGGACGAGGACCTGGTGAAGGCGGAGTCGCTGAGCAGCGCGCTGCTGATCATGACCACGCTGCCCTGGGCGCTGTGCCTGGTCATCTTCTGCGGCGTCTACTGGTCCTACCCGCGCGACAAGGCGCGCGTGGACGCGGTCGCGGCCGCCGCCGCCGCCGATGACGACTGCAGCGGCCGCAGCGGCCGCGGCTCTGTGTCGAGCTCGGTCGGCATCGCGCCGGCGCGGCCGCGCGATGAGGAGAGCGGCGGCGCCCGGCGGCCGGCCGAGGCGGACGAGGAGGGCGAGCCGAGCGACCGGCAGCGCCTCGTCGTGGCGCCCGTGCGCGAGGAGTGAGCGCGCCGGGCTAGTCCTAACCCTAACCTGATCCTGCTGCCAGGACGGCGGCCTCGCGCCCGCGCCGATGCGCGGACGCGGTGGGGGCGCGCGGCGGCCTGCTCGCCCGCGCGCGCGAGCCCTGGCTGGCGGAGGGGCGGGCCCAGCGCCGAAGCGGGATGGGGTAGGCGCGGGGCCGAGGGTGGAGCTGTCTGACGAGGCTGGGTGTGTTGCTGGCACTAGAGGGCAATAGTACTACGCTTGCTGTTTGGTGCGTCCGCGCACCAAAGCGCACTGGATGTCCTGCGCCGCGCCGCCGTGCGCGGCAGCGGTTTGCTGCACTTACTTGCATGCAGAGTGTGGTTGCACAGAAGCCGTGTTTGGGCGCGCGCTCTGGACGTTTGCCTGTGGCGGGCGGCCCGAAGTATGCACTGCGTCAGAGGCGGCCTTGCGGGTGCTCCGCGGGGCCCGGCCTGGCGGGCCTGAGCTGATATGGACAATAACAGCGGCGGCACCGGGCTGCAATTTTCCATGCGCGGGCGCGCTGACTGGCATGGGGCAGAGGGTTGTCCTGCTAGACGCGCGGGCCCGCGCAGGTGGGTCTCCTGCACTCTGGTACTACACTCTGCACCTGGGCTGTCCTTACTTGTGTGCTTGCCCCTGTGTGGCCTAGGGGTTCGCTGAGCTCTTGTGCAGGTTCTGGGGTGCTGATTTCATGCCAAAGTGCTGTGCTTCTGCAAGGCTTGTGCCGCTTCGGTGACTCGTTGCCTGTGGGGGCCAGGACGTGCTCTTGTTTGCAGACCTGTCTAAGTGCGGACGAAGCGTGCGGTGTTGCGGCGCTTGGTGCTGCTGTCTGTACAAAACGTTTAGGGCAGCTCTCTTAACCACCCGTGCTGCTAGTCCCTGACCTTGCACTGTTGGTGGCTCTCGGCAGCTCTACACGGACGCACACGGGTATACATCAATAGCCGCCATGGTAGCCCACACGGTTCTAGCTCATTCGAGCAAGGCCCTACTCTGTTTCATGAGGCATGACCTAGTTGCATGCCGACTGCCACAAGCATAAAGATGAAGCGACCAGAGGGAGCGGCTCAGGCTGCTGGAGGGTGGCGCGAAGGTGCGCTGACCGGCTACATGAGTGAACCGTAGGCCTGAGCGGGTGAGCACCGCGTGGAAGGATGGCGGGCTTTGGAGGCTTTGGCGGCGCTGGTGAGGACGCACATGCCCTGCGCGATGTGCTCCCGCTTGCCCTGCTTGGTGCCTGGTGAGGAGCTGTGGCTGATCTCAGCTCGCCGCTCGGCCAGGATTCGGCGCGACGCAGTCCGCCTCGCCGTTTGGCCAGACGACGCCTGCATTCAGCTCCACACCGCTGTCGTTCGGCCAGACGCAGGCGCGCAGCGGGGCGTTGCGCTGGCGGCGCGGCCACCTCGATGCTTGGCGACGTCCCGGCGACTGCGCCCAGCTTGCTTGCCGGCACTGGTAGTGAACGGGGGTCTGGCGCAGCGCAGGCCTCCGCCCCATTCGGCGCAACGCCGAGCACCGGGATGTTTGGCAGCACGACGCCGGTGCGCGCGGCGCTGTGCCAGTGGCATGTCCCGCAAGTGCGCAAGCAGCGCCGCCAGCCACTTTCTGAGAGCTGACTGGCGGCGCCTTCAACCTGGCGCAGACGTTTGGCTCAACGACAAGCACGTTCGGCGCAGCATCGACACCGTCGTTCAGTGGAGGGGCGTTCGGGGTGCGCACATCAGGCCCAGCGCCCCAGCCAAGTGCACCAGACACGGCGTGGGCGGGAGCTGGGACAACGGGCAGTGTCGCAGAGCTAGTTACCCGGGCGCAAGGGGGTGCGTTGCGCTGAGGGACACGCGCGGTTTCACCCATGCCGCGCCGCAGCTTGCGCCCGGGCGCTCAAGCCCAGCTACGTGCGTGGCAGGCAAAGCCGGCTACGGGGTCCGGCTTCGGTGGCTTTGGCGTGAGCACAACGCCAAACCCCTTCACCACCTCGCAGGCACGCCGCCCTGCAGCGCAGCACTTGTCACAGGAGGCGCCCCGCTCGGGGAAAGTGCGCCTGCCAGCGTAATCTTGACGAGGAAGGCACAGGCGCGCCCGGCAGGCGCCCGTTCATACAGGCGCCCGCTCGCAGCCCGTTCATACATAAATTGAGCCCGTGACAGTGACATTGAAAGCTTCCCGGCTCTCAGCATTGGGCGCCGGCATGGGCCGGCGGGGTCCTGGGCTGTCCGTACTGCAACGCAGCAGCGGCTGCCTGCGCTCAGCACACAAGAGGCTTTTCCGTATCTTACTGTCTGCCCCGCAGCCCACATGCAGCTGATGCTTGCCTGACTCGACACGTTGAGTCACCGCTCCGCTGCGCGCGCGCAGCCGACCTTTGGCGCGGCCGCGGCGCCCGGCGGCTTCGGCGCCGCGCAGCCCGCGACGCCCGCGTTCGGCGGCTTTGGCGGCACGCCGGCCACGCCCGCGTTCGGGTCGTCCACCTTTGGCGGCGCCAGCACGCCCGCGTTCGGCCAGGCGGCGGCCACGCCGGCCTTCGGCATGGCCAGCGGCAGCGGCTTCGGCACGCCCGCGACGCCCGCGTTCGGCTCTGGCGGTGCGCGCCGGCGGGGCCTGGCGCCGCCACGCGGCCGCGCGAGCAGGGACGCGTCAGCGACATGCGGCCTGCACACCACCAGCCTGGCTCCAGTGGTGCCTGCTTCTCCACGGCGTTGCAGTCACAGGGCCTTGGAACACCTGCAATGTATGTGGCATATATTCCCACGACTGCCTTACTGATGGTCGCGAGTGAGTGGTCGTGTCTGCCCGTCGCTCAGGCCGCAGGCCTGGCAGTACGGGCGTGCCCGCCCTGCAGCGCTGCGCGTCAAGGGGAGCTCGCGCTCGCGCAGGCTTCGGCGGGGCGGGCGCATTCGGGCAGGCGGCGGCGCCGGCGGCGGGCTCGGGCACGCGCGCGGTGCCGTACCAGAAGACGCAGGACACCGACAGCCAGACCAGCGCGGGCGGACAGAAGCAGATCGTCTACTTCAGCTCCATCACCGCCATGCCGGCGTACCAGGCCAAGTCGGTGGAGGAGCTGCGCGCGGAGGACTACGCGGTGCGCCCGGCCGCGGCCCGTCGGCGGCCCACCGGGCTTGCGGCGGACGCCTGGGTGCGTGTTAAAAGCACTGCATGTGCTTGCATGTGATCAGGCGGCGCGGCGGCCTTGGAACCTGACCTTGCTCTGCGCCAGCGGGCCAAGGTTGTCCCCTGTCAGTGTGGGGCAGGACGTCGGCGGAGGCACTCGCTCCATGGCAGCGTGCTGCGCAGCTCTTTCTCCTGGCGCTGCGCCTGAGGCGCCCCACGCCGTCGGCACGAGCGCCCCACATCATGCCGCGCGCAGGCGGGCGTCAAGGGTAACGCGGGCGCCCCCGCCGCCGGCGGCTTTGGCACGCCCGCGCTCGGCTTCGGCGCGCCGTCGGCCGCCGGCTCGCCCTTTGGGGGCACGCCCGCGGCCACGCCCGCGTTCGGCGGCTTTGGCGGCGGCGGCACGCCGGCCACGCCCGCTTTCGGCTCGGCCGCGTTCGGCGGCGCGTCGACGCCGGCGTTCGGCGCGGCCGCGCCCGCCAACGCCTTTGGCAGCCTGAGCTCGACGCCCGCGTTCGGCGCGCCGCCCGCGAGCGCCCCGGCCTTCGGCAGCTTCGGCGGCGCGTCCACGCCCGCGTTCGGCGCCGCGACGGGCAGCTCCAGCTTCGGCGGCGTGTTTGGCGCGCCGGCGAGCACGCCCGCATTCAGCTTTGCGTCGAGCGCGCCCGCGTTCGGCGCGCCCGTGGCGAGCGCGCCCGCGTTCGGCGCGCCGGCCAGCGCGCCGTCGCCGTTCGGCTTTGGCGGCGGCGCCGGCGGCCTGGGCGGCTTCGGCGCGCCGGCGAGCTCGGCCGCGTTCAGCTTTGCGTCGTCGTCGCCCGCGTTTGGCGCGGCCAGCTCGCCGTCGCTGTTCGGCAGCGCGCAGGCCTCGCAGCCGTTCGGCGCCAGCCCGGGCGGCTTCGGCTCGAATCTGTTCGGGCAGGCGGCCAAGCCGGCGGGCGGCGGCATGTTTGGCTCGACCGCGACGGGGCTCGGCCAGTCGCCCGCGCCCTTCAGCTTCGCCAACACGGGCGCCGCATTCGGCCAGGCGGCTGCGCCGGCGTTCGGCGCGCCGTTCGGCGGCGGCACGCCCGCCGCGCCGGGCACCTTTAGCTTCGCGCTGCCGGGGCAGCAGGCGCAGGCGCAGCAGCAGCAGATGCAGCAGCAGCACATGATGGTCCCGCTCCAGGCGCCAGGCGCGCCCCCGCCCCGCACATGCACCTCCACCCAGCGCGCTCCCACGCTCAAGCTCGGGCCGCTGGGCGTGCCTGACTGCGGCGGGATCCGCGTGCAGCGGTTTGCAGCGGGCAATCAGTAAACTGGGGTGGCCCAGTGCCTTGTTGCTGCCGCACGTGCAACCGCTGCTGTGGCGGAGCAACTACCCTACCCTAACCTGGGAGGCGGCGGCCACAGGCGTGGCGACGTCGCCGTACGGCGTGCTGCCGGCGGCGCCGCAGGTGCCGGGCGGCGCGCTGCCGGAGCACCGCGTCGGCATCACCGCGCGCCCGCCCGGCGGCGGCGGCGCCTACGGCCGGCCGGCCGCGGTGGTCGCGCCGCGGTCTATCACGCCGCGCGCAGGCGTGCGCCTGCGCTCCGGGCGTGCGCGCGGCATTGCGCGGTGCGCGCGCGCGGCTCCCTGCGGCCGATGCGCCTCCCTGAGCGTTGTTGCGTTGCCCCATGGCTGCTTAGGTCCTCCGGGGCATTCACTGCTCTTTACAGTGGCCACTGCGGAGGAATTAGAGCGTGTGACGAGCTCCCGCGGTCTGCGTGCTTGTGCCGTGTCGCCGTGCGCGCCCGCAAGTCTGCAGACACCAAGGCGCACGCCGCGTGCGCCCTGGCGCCTCCGGCGCTGCAAGCATCCGTCGCAGGTCGGAAGCGCGTGCGCCCGGCATGCAGTAGGAGCGCAACACGTTTGCTACTTGCATACATCCGCTACCCGCTCGGCGCCGCTCACGCTGCCCGGCGGGCATGCAGGCCTGACGGCCGCGCCGCGGTCGGCGCGCGCAGGGTGGCCGCGCAGCAGAGCCCTAGCGACTTCCTGTCGGACCGCGACGGCGAGGACGGCGGCAGTGCGAGCGGCAGCATCTTCGTCGCGCGCGACGACCCGCGCCAGTTCTTCGTACGCGCGCCGCTGCCGGGCACCAGCGCGGCGCCGTCGCCGTCGCCGGCGCCCGAGCGCGCCGCGTCGCACGGCGCGCCCGCGTCGTCGGGCCCCGAGGAGAACGGCGGCGGCCTGGGCGTGCGCGGCGGCGGCCGCGGCGGCGGCGGCGACAGGAGTGGCGGCGGCGGCGGCGGCGGCGGTGGCGGCGGCGGCGGCCAGAAGGGCGGCGGCCAGAGGGACGGCGGCGGCGAGGAGCGGGCGCGGGAGGACGCGGGGCAGCAAAAGGGCAAAGGAGAGCGGGATCGTGGCGACGAGGAGGGCCGCGGCGGCGAGGACGAGCGGGAGGCGGGCGGGGACACGGCCGACGACGCGACGGGCGGCCGCGGGGGCGGCCGCCCGCCCGCTGACGGGCCCGTCTCCGACGAGGAGGTGCTCTGCCGCGCCACCCTTGGGCCGCTTGTCGGCCCTGGTCCGCTGGTCCCTGTGCGTCTCTCCTGCGCGGCACCTGCAACCCCGCTCGTGCTGAGCCATGGCCGACCCTAACATCCGTCGCCTGCATGACGCCGCCGCGGTCTGCAGGCGGCGCCCGGGCGCCCTGCCCCGGTGGCCTGCGCCCGGGCGGCATGAAGCCGGGAAGCTGAAGAGCACCAGGGCCGCGCGCGCAGGTGGGCCGGCTGCTGCCGCGGCTGACGCGCGACGCGTACTTCCTGGAGCCGGGCCTGGCGCAGCTGGCGGCGATGGCGCGCGCGGAGCCCGGCGCGCTCGGCGCCGTGGCCAACTTTGCGGTGTGCGCGCGCGGCCTGGGCCGCGTGCGCTGGCTGGAGCCGGTGGACGTGCGCGGCCTGGACCTGGACGCCATCGTGCGCCTGGGCAAGGGCTCCGTGGAGGCGCGTCCCACCCTAACCTTACCCACTCCCCGGCGCTCACGCTGGCCGGTCCGCAGTTGTTACCTTTGCCCATTTGCGCCCCTGGGGGCTGGCCGCCACCGTGCGCATGGGCAAGGGGTCTATGGATGCGTGCGCTCTGCCTGGCGCTGCCGCCGACCAGTCCTCCAAGGTTCTCTTTTCCCCCGTGCGCCGCCGCCTGCTGGACGCTGTCGTCGCGTGGGCGGGCCACAGGGCCGCAAGCTACCTGGCTGTTTGCCTCGTCCCTGTGCCCCATCTTTGGGGAGGCGCGCCTGGCTGCCACGGGCGTGTCGCGTGGGACTTGCGCAAGAGGCGCTGGGCGTGAGGGCGGCGCGCGCCGCGCAGGTGTACCTGCAGGAGGCCGACCGGCCGCCCGTGGGCGAGGGCCTGAACCGGCCGGCGGAGGTGACGCTGATGAACGTGCGCGCCCGCGGGGCCCCCGCCTCCCGCAGCCGGCGCACCAGCAGCATAGGGGGTCTGCCATGAACCCTACCCCCAGCACCGGCGCCATCATGACAGGTACCTGAGTGCCGCGCCAGAGAGAGGGCGCACTCTCAGTGCAGCGCTCGTGCCGCACGTTTGTGCCTGCCCGTCGCCTGAAGCCTGTTCAGTGGTGCAGCGTAGCGGCGCAGCGCACTGCGCGCGCTCCCTTCGTGCATGCCCCGGGCCGCCGGCGCTGCGGCTAGCGCGCACCCCGGCCTGCCCAGCGGGCGCGGCGCGGGCTGGGGCGCAGGCCCGGCCTGACCCGTGCCAAGAGGCGCGCGCGGGGGCGCCGCGCGAGGAAGCGCTCACGCGCTCGGCGTCGGGCGCGCGGCAGGTGTACCGCATGGACAAGGCCACGCACCGGCCGACCACGGACCCGGAGGCGATCGAGCGCTACAAGAAGAAGCTGCGCAAGGTCGTGGCCGACCAGGCGCGCCGGCTCTAGGGAAGCCCTGGGCTCAGGACTCGGGGTCAGCGGCCGTGGCCGGCCAGGCGCGCGGCTGCGCGGCGCCGCCGCGCTGCCTGCGCGCGCCGGGCTGCTTGGCATGGACTGAGGGGTAACCCCACACCGAACCCGTGGGCTGTCAGCTTCCGTTGCTGTGCGGCGCGCGCCGCGCGCTGCGCCGGTCCGCGCACCAGGGGGGCGCGCGCAGCAGCGCAAGGGTGTGTCGGCCTGCTTGGGGCCCAGGCTCGATATTTCGTTGTGACCTATCTTGGAGAGAAGTGAAGGGAAAGGCATGGCCGCGCAGGGCGCGCGCTTTGTCGGCTACGACGCCAAGGAGGGCGTGTGGCGCTTCGAGGTGGAGCACTTCAGCCGCTACGGCCTGCAGGACTCCGACGACGAGGGCGTGGCGGGCGGCGGCGCGCCGGGCGCGCCGCCGCCGCGCGGCGGCGGCGCCAGGCGCCCGCCCCGCGCTGAGCGCGCCGAGGACATGGAGGACGGGGAAGGGGACGCTGATGAGGACGAGGACGAAGATGATGAGGATGAGGATGAAGAAGAAGAGGAGGAGGAGGAAGAGGCTATGCAGGAGCGCCAGGCCGCTCCATGCCCGCCCCTGCCTGCCGGCTGGACTGTGGGGCGGCCCGCGCGGTAGGAGCAGGGCTGTGTGCATTACCAGGGCTGGCATGAGCTGGTGGCTGTAACAAATTTGGTGTCGCCTCTCCGCCGCGCACCCTGTCTCCCCAGCGCGCTCCGCCTGACAGGCTTGGCCGCATCTTTGCAGCCCCGCCGACCAGCAGGCTCAAGGCTCGCGCGTTCATGCAGCGCTGCCACTTTTCTGAACGCTTCTGCATTGCTGCGGGCATGCCTTTAGCCTGTTTGGACCTGCATGCTCGTGGCACGCCAACTGATGCGCTGTGCATACGAGGCACACTAGCTTGGTGTTGCCACGCTGCCGAGCAAGGTCTGTGTACTGGAGCGGCGGCGCTCCAGTGCTGAGCGCTTGGCTTGGCGAGCCGCCGGCCAAAGCCGGCTAGAGTGCATTAAGTAAGCAGGCAGGTCCTGGCTTGCAGGAGGGCGAGGGCGATGAGGCCATGGAGCGGCTCAGCGACGACGGCGGCGGCAGCGCGGCGGCCGCCGAGGAGGCGGCCGCGGCCACGGCCGCCGCGGCCGCCGCGGCCGGCGGCGCCGACGCCGCGGCGGCCGCCGCGTCGCCGTCGCTGACCCTGGCGCTGCCCGCGCGGCTCGCGCTGCCGCCCGGCGCACTCGCCGAGCTGCGCTCCGAGCTGTTCCCGCCGTCCGGCGAGGAGGGGGCCATGCGCGACCCGCCGGGGTTTGCGCCCGGCGGCGGCCGGCAGGCCCGCCGCAAGCGCCGCCCGTCCGCCGGCGCGGACGCTCGGCTGGACGGCGGCGCCGCGACCGCGGGCGGCGCCGGCGACGACGCCGAGGCGGCGGAGGCGCCCGCGGCGCGCGTGCCCGCGCCGGCGCCCTGCGCGTGGCTGCGCGCCGCGCCCGCGATGCATCCGCCCGCGCTGGCGCCGCCCGCCGGCGGCGGCGAGCCGGGCGCGGGCGCGCTGGCGGCGCCGCGTGAGGCCCGGCCGCCCGCGCTGGGCGCCGGGGAGGCGGCCGCGGCGCGCAGCCTGTTGGACGCGGGGCTGCTGCTGGGCCGCTCGTTTCGCGCGGGCTGGGGCCCCGGCGGCGTGCTTGCCGTGCCGGGCGCGCCCTCGCTCCCCATGCTCCTCTGCTTCGTGTCTTCATTCTGATGCTCTGCCGGGCCCCGCCCGTCTGAGGCCGCGCGTCCGACTGTTGCTGTAGCCACGCCGCAGCTCGCGCTCTGCACCGCTCCCGGCCCACCATGTGCCGTGCGCATCACACTGGCATGTCAGTGCCGCTGGCGGCCCTCCGGCGGCCGCTGCCTGCTGACGCGGCGGGCCGCGCGCCGCGCAGCGCCCGCCCCCGCCGGCGGCCGCGCCGGGGCCGGCGCGCCGCGCGCGCCGCGCGTCGAGCTGCGCCGCCTGGATGCCACGGCCGGCCTGGCGCCGGCCGGCGCCGCGGGCGGGGCGCCCGCGGCGGGCGACGCCGCCGCTGCGCGGCGCGCGCGCGAGCGCCTGCCGCGCCTGCTGGAGCTGCTGCTGCAGCGCAGCGCGCCCGCGGCGGGCGCGGACATGGGCGGGCAGGCCGGCGGGCCGCCCGACGCCGCGTGGGAGGGTGAGGGCGCGGCCGGTGAAGAAGGAGAGGGGGGCCGGTGCGCGCCGCGGTGGGCGCTGCGCTGCCGGCGCGCGGCCGAGCTGCACGCGCTCACCTGCGATCTGCTGACGGCCAACACGCCGTTCCTGGTCGGGGTGCGTGCCGGCCGCGCCGCAGGCCCCCCTCGCCACAGGGCGCGCTCACTACTCGGGGGCGCGCCCCGGGCATGCCGCGGGCTCCAAGGGACGCAGGCAGGCATGCGAGGCGGACTTGCATTGCTGCAGACCCGGCGGAGGAGTGGTGCAAACCTGCCGCATGAGGCCACTCTGCCTTGGCGCGGAGGCTCGCCGGTCAACTGGGGGTATCATGTGGCACCCTTGAGCATTTGCCAACAATCTGCGGCTGTTTGGTCCCCTTGAGCGCTGCGGCGCCCGGCCCAGCGTACGTGCGAACTCAGATGGGCACCCCAAGAGTGCGGGGTTCCTTGCTCGCGGCTTCCGCCAGGGTGCACGAGGTACTGAGGGCAGCGACTGAGGCGCGCCGGGTGCCTGCGCGGCAGCCCGAGAAGGCGGTGGTGCGGCACGAGTGCTGGACCTGGGAGCTGCTGCACGTGCTGTTCTCGCACATCCCGGGCGAGCGCATCGAGGAGCCCGGGCCCGGGCGCGCGCTGCGGCCCGCCGACATCGGCGCCACTGCTGGCAACCCCCTTGAGCCGGACGGCGACGTTGAGCCGGGCGGCAGCCGCGCGCGCGCGCCGTGTGCGCCCCCCGGCGAGGGGGCCCCGGCTGAGGAAGGGGATGCGGGCGGCGCCGAGGAGGACCTGGAGGGCGCCGGCCCCGGCGAGGGTGGGCCGGCCGGCGGCGACGGCGGCGGTGCGGCTCCGCAGGACATGGACGGCGACGCCGCCTGGGACCGCCCCAAGCAAAAGGGCAAGATGAAGGTACGCGCAGAGCGGCGCGCTGGCGAGGGGAATGCCGCCGGCGACGCGGACGACGACGCCGGCGGGATCAGCGAAGAGGGTCCCCGCGAGGACGGCGACCGCCCGCGGCGAGGCCGCGGCGGCCAGGGCGGCGCGGCGCGCCTGGCCGCGCTGCGCCGGCGCGGGCTGCTGTCGCGCTGGCTGCAGGACCGCGCGCGCGGCGAGGCGGAGGCCGCGCTCGGCCGCGAGGCCGAGCCGGCCGCACGTGTCGCGCACCTGCTGGCCGCGCACCAGCTCGGTGCCGCGGCGGCAGCGGCGGCCGCGGACGGCGACGTGCGCCTGGCTGGCCTCATCTGCCAGGCGCGCCGCCCTGACAACCTGACCAGCTTACCTGATCGGCGGCAACTGCTCTTCCGCTGACCGGCACGCTTTATTCATGCCGCCATGCATGCGGTGCCTCCGCCGGCCGCGCACCAGCCGGGGAGAGCAGGCGCGGTGTGAGTGTGGCTGTGCTTGCGTGCAGCTCGTGCACAGCGCCATCCTGTCATATGCCCCCCCAACCACCTCATGCTACACCCCACACTCGCCCACGTCAGCCGGAGCGTGCACGTCTCAGCCCACGCATGCGCCTCCCATCCCATGCCCTGCACGGGCAGGCCCCGCGAGCCGCGGCGCACGCGCAGGCGGCGGCCAGTGGCGGCGCGCGCGCCGACGCGGCCGCGCAGCTGCGCGTCTGGGATGCGGCGGGCGCGGCGGCGGCCGTGGCGCCGCCGCGGCTGCTGGCCTGGCGGCTGCTTGCGGGCGACGCGGACGCGGCCGCGCGCCCGCTGGGCCTGGACTGGCGCCGCGCGCTGGGCGTGCACCTTTGGCGCGCCCCCCCCCCCGCCGGGGCGCCCTGCCCGGCCTTGGAGCTGCCGCAGCGTCCGAGTGCAGCGCAGCGTTGGTCCATGAACAGGCCGCTGGCAGGGCCCTGCTGCCGCAAACAAATAATATTCACATGCTCGTGTGCGGGCGCGGGCACGCGCCGGGCGCGCCGCCCGCGGACGCGCCTGAAGAGCTAGTGCGCTGCGTGCCTGTGGGCGACTCAGGGTCTTGACCAGGTCGCAGCGGGCGGGCTTGCGCGCAGGTACCGGCACGCGCCGAGCGCGCCGCCCGCGGACGCGCTGGGCAGCTACGCGCGGGCGGCCGCGCGCGGCGAGGCGCCGCCGCCCGCGCCGCTCTGGCACGAGCGCGCGCCCGCGCCACCGGCGGCGCCCGCCTGGCCGCCGGCCGTCGACGACGTGGACTACAGCCTGCTCAGGTGCCCTGCCTAAGCAGCCCTGGCTGGCTGACACAGGCTTGCAACCTCACACGCCTGGGTGCGCAGAAAGCCGCCGAGAGGCACTCAGAGCCTTCCTTCCTTGCTGCCCCGGCCTAGCGCCGCGGGCGACGACCTGCAGGGGGGGAGCCAGGCCAGGCGCTTGCTGCATTCACTATCAGTTGGGATGTACGGTGCGTTGTTCGAGGCACAGCGTGTTCAGTTGTGGTGGAAAGCACTCTTTGCTGAAGAGAACCTGAACTAGGATTAGTCTTGCATTGGATTACGTGCAAGGCCTGCAGTGGATGCGCCGTGAGTACTTCCTGGGGGCGGTCCATGCGAAGCACACGTGGCCCAGGGTTCACAGCTGCTAAGTAGGACAGAACAGCACATCGGCCCGGCTCGTGGTCACACTTGCGCTCAAGGTTGGCGCAGCGTGGCGACAAGCCGTGCAGGCCCGCGTCCGGAGGCCGCCACTGAGCGGCCGGCCGGCGGCGCGCAGGGTGTTCGCGGGCGCGGACGACCCGGCCGATGCGGCGGCGCTGGCGCGGCTGCTCGCGCCGGCGGGCGCGACGCCCGCGCGCCTGGACCACTGGCTGGGCTGGGCGCTGCTGGGCGTGCTGCGCGCCGTGGGCGCCGCGCCGCTGCCGCGCGGCGGCGACCCGCCGCAGGCGCGCCCCGCCGCCCGGCAGGCACCTTTCCCCGCCGAAGCCCGTGCGGCCATGCCTGGCGGTCAAAGGGCTGCTGGGGTGGGGGCGCGTGGCCCCTCCGCGTGTGTCCTGACTGGTGCGGGAGCGCTGCTGCGCGCGCTGCGAGCTCGCAGAGAGCTGCAAGCGGGAGCGCGTAGCTGCGTGCGCGCGCGCTGCATGCGCCCCAGGGTGCGCGCGCGCCGGGCGGCAGGTGTTTGCGCTGCACGCGGCCATGGCCGCGCAGCTGGAGGCGGCCGGGCTGCCGCAGTGGGCCGTGTTCGTGGCGCTGCACCTGCCCGACGAGCCGGCGGCCGGCGGCGGCGGCGGGCAGGCGCCGCCCGGGCCCGCGCCCGGCGCGCGCCGCACGCGCCTCGTGCGCGAGCTGCTGCGGCGCCACGCGGCCGCATGGGCGGCGGACGCGGCCGCCGCGGAGGCGTTCCTGGTGCGCCGGCTGCGCCTGCCGCGCGCGTGGCTGGCAGACGCGCTGGCCGGCTGGGCGCGCGCGCGCGGCGACGTGGCGGGCGCGCCCCCCGCCCGCCCCGCCGCCCGCGCAGGGTCGCGCAGCCTCGCGGTCGGCGCAGGGGCGGGCATGCGTCCGCGGGGCCCCCCGTTGCAGCAGGGCAGGGGCGCCGGGCGCAGTCGCGCTCCCCTGCTTAAGCAGGGTGTGGCGGACGCATTCAAGGAATAAAAATGTGTAGGCGCGGGCGAGCTGCCGCAGCGGTCCGCGGACGGCCGGCGGGCGCCAGCGCGCCTGTTGCCGCGCTGGCAGCGCGCTCGGGCACCGCCTGTTCAGGCAATCAGCCTGTCATGTTATCGCGCGGGGCCTGGCCTTTAGCGCCAGGGAGCATCCCAGGCAGCGCGGCGCGGGCCCGGCTGAGCGCGCGCGCGCGCGCACGCGCAGGCGAGCTGCGCCAGCGCCTGGCCGCGCGCCAGTGGGCGGCCGCGCACGCGCTGCTGGCCGCGCGGCAGGCGCCGCGCTGGCTGCGCGCGGGGCGGCCGGCGCCGCTGCGCGCGGCGCTGGCCGCGCTGCGGCCGCACGTGCCGCCCGCCGCCTGGCGCGCCGGCGGCGGCCTGTATGACGAGTATCTGCAGCTCCAGGCGCGGCCTGGCCCACTGCAGCCGCTCTCTGCCCCCGTTCCGGGTGCGCCGGCGGCCTGTCGGCTGCATGCCTGCAGCTTCAGGGGTGGCAAGCGCGCGGCGAGCCGCGCAGCAGCATGGGACTGCACGCCCCGCGTCAGACCATGGGTCTGGGAGCAGTCGGCAGGCGTGCGTGCGGCCTGCCGGCAGGGCGTGCTGCAGGCGAGTGCGGCGACCTGTAGGGCGCCGCGAGGCACAGCACACGTGCGTGCGTGCAAGACCATGACACCCCCGGCGTTGGACTTTTCGAGCGTCAATGCAAGCCCCAGCTGCTGAGCGCTGCTGGTGCGGCAGGCGGCGTATGCGGCTGTGGAGCGCGGCGACGCGGACGCGGCGCCGGCCGCGGCGCGTGCGCGCATGTGCGAGGCGCTGGCCGAGAGCCTCAGGGCGGCGGCCGCCGCGCCCGCGCCGCGCGATCTGCCCTCGGCCGACGTGGCGCTGCTGCAGGTGCTGCCCTGGTGCTCTGCCGTGAGGCGGCCTTGTTGGCCTGGGACAGCTTGCTGCCATGCCATGCCACGCGCTTCAGAGCAGCCTCCGACGCTAGCAAGCCCAAGGGAGCAGACGGCGCGCGAGCTGTCAGACCGGCTGCGCTGCCACGGGGCTGCTGGGACCTGAGGCGCGCCCGCCGCCGTGCGCAGGCCGTGCGCGCCGAGGCCGCGCGCGCGCTGGCGGGCTGGCTGCTGGCGGACGCCGCCGCCGGCGCGGTCTCGGACGCGGAGGCGGCCGCGCTTGCGCTGCCGGCGCTGCCGCCGGGCGCGCGCGCGCACCACCTGCAGGCGGCCGCCGCCGCGCTGGGCGCCGTGCTCGGCTGACCAAGCCGCGCCGAGGTCTGGCGGAGCTGGGGGTGGGCGCGCGCGCGCTGGCAGGCGCGGCGCGAGGGAGCGAACGCGCGGGTGCTGCCTCGAGGCGGCGTGTGTGGCCCGCCCGCGGGCCGCCGCGGCTGCGCTAAGCGCGAATTTTGGCCGCTGGTGAGCTGATGCGGAGCACGAGGGGGGCTCACGCAGGGTGGCAGCTTGCGAGGTAGCAACCACTGTGTGGCGGCGCCGCCGCCGCCCAATGCGCGTGCTGCACATGCAGGGTGGCACCGCCAACCTCGGCGCTGTCACTGCAGCGGCACTGGGCTGGCGCTTTTGGGTCGCCCGGGCAGGAGCGCTGCCCCTAGTAGAGCTTATAGTAGGGCGGATGAATCGGTGCTGGGACAGAACGAGCGACGCAGCAGTCCACACCACCTGCAAGCGTGGGCACTAAAGGGGGTTAACGGGGGTTGGGCACTGGACAGCAGCGCAGTGCACGGCCTCACATAGTTATGATAGCATGCTCACAGGTGTAACTGCCTGCCTTTAATGGCCTGCGTCGAAGGTGTGTGCTGGATGTGGGCTTGGGCATGTGCATGGGGCCGGGGGCCCAGGTAGCGCAGCAGCCAAATGAACCGAAGAGACCGAAGCTTGCTTTAATGCATGATGCGCAGCAGCCAAATGAAATCCACCAAACTCACCTGGTGCAAGCAGGGAAGTGGACATGACTGCGTCATTCACTGTCTGTGCCTACAGACATTGGAGTTGTGCAGAACAACCGCCTAGCTGCGCGACCTGAGTATCTAGAGCCCCAGCTGGCCCCTCACTTGCAGGATGAAAACCACTGCGTGTGGAGATTGTGCAACTTGCTTTACATACACTTCACAGCCTCATCAACCGTTGCACAACGGTGCAACTTGCCTCCAAGGCGCAGTTCTAAAGCCACAGGCTCCACGAGCCAGAGTATGCGTTCTACACATGAGTTCCAGACCAGCGCCCACTGCTACCTGCTGTTCTGCGCTGCGCTGCCTCCCGCTCCCTTGCTCTTGGCCTGCGTGCCACACCGGTATGTGAGAGGTCCGGCCGAACTGTTCTGTGAAAGAGTGAAGTCTGCGGACTGCGCCCAAGGCCGCAAACAGGCGTCTGGCGCCGCACCGGGTCCACCTCGAGCGTCGTGGCCGCGTTGTACATCAGGCTCAGCAGATACGCGCCGGTGCCGAGCGTGGCCAGCCCCAAGAATGCGTTGGTGGTCCGGAACAGGGCGTTGCCGACGCTCATGCTGATTGCCGCAGGAACAGCCCACGCTTGGCACACGCAGAGAAAGGAGTCACCAGGCAGGCAGAGCGCGCAGGAGTGGTGCATCTGAGGTGTCACTGTGTGCTCGTACAGGGCAGAGATACCCTTGGAAAGTCCAGCGAGCTCAATAGCGCCGAATGGAGCTTGCCTTTGTAGTCTGAAGTCATCAGCGACCACTCATCTTCGCAGGCGGGGCGCGCCGCTGCAGTGCCGGAGTGTGCCAAGGTGCGCACGGACAGCGACGGCACGCTCCGCTTGCCATGCTCGGCGCGGCAGTGACAGAGCCTTGTGCTCGCGCTGTGCAGATGGAGAACATGAAGAACATGGGCAACAAGCTGCCCTCCGGCAACGCGGCCGGGCGGCTGGTGCGGACGGTGCTCATCGGCGGCGCGGCGGTGTACGGCATCACGCACAGCCTGTTCAACGTGGAGGGCGGCCACCGCGCCATCGTGTTCAACCGCTTTAATGGCTTGAAGGACAAGGCGCGGCAGCCTCCCTCGCTGTAACACCGCGCAGCATAATGCAAAGCCGTTTGGAGCTCCTGCGCCTGGCCTGGCCTGAGCACTGTGCCTGTGCCAGAGTGCCTTGACAGTCCCGGTGACCTCTTGAGTTGCAGGCGTGGCGCCGCTGCAGGGGAGAGGCCTCACGGGGCCGCCCGCCGCGCGCAGGTGTACGAGGAGGGCACGCACCTGATGGTGCCCTGGTTTGAGTGGCCATACATCTTCGACGTCCGCGCGCGGCCAAACGTGATTCAGAGCACGTCCGGGTCGAAGGACCTGCAGATGGCGCGCCCGCAGCCCGCAACGCGCTGCGGCTCATCCAGGGCCGGGCAGCGGGGCGCTGTGAGTGTGCGGCGAGCTCGTAAGCCCTGTGCTGCAGCTGAGCCTGCGAGGGCGCGCAGGTGAACATCGGCCTGCGTGTGCTGACGCGGCCCATGCCCGCCAAGCTGCCGGAGATATACCGCTCGCTGGGCACGGACTATGCTGAGCGGGTGCTGCCGTCCATCATCCAGGTGCGGGGAAGGTTTTGAGCGGGAAGGAGGCTCCAGGAGTGCGTCTTGAGCGAGCCTGCTGTGCGAGTCTGGGCGGTGCTGTAGCGGCGCGCGCGCTCGGCGAGGGCCGCGCCTGCCAGCTCCGGCAGTGCTGCGAGCGCGGGGCTGAGCGTTTGGGGCACGCCCCGGCGACGCGCAGGAGACGCTAAAGAGCGTCATTGCGCAGTACAACGCCAGCCAGCTCATCACCATGCGGGAGGTGCGCGTTGGGCCGGCAACCAATTGCCCGCCCTACAGCTGCCGCCTGTAACCTGGGGTGCGACAAGTCGGCGGCGCGCATGCATGCCGCTCCCGGATACGCCTGTCAACCGTATGAGCCGGCCCGGGGCGGCACAGCTGGGCGGGCGTGTGTCAGGTTTAGGGTTTACCTTAGGATTGGCCCGGCGGCAGGTGGTCAGCCGGGACATCCGGCGCATCCTGACGCAGCGCGCGTACTTCTTCAATATCGTGCTGGACGACGTGTCCATCACGCAGCTGACCTTCAGCCGCGAGTACACGAGCGCGGTGGAGGCCAAGCAGGTCGCGCAGCAGGACTCCGAGCGCGCCAAGTTCATCGTGCGCCTGCCCCGCCCCGCGCCCTGGCTTGCGCGCGTGTGCATCACTTTGTGCGAGCATGCGAGCATGGATTCCATGGGTCACACAGGGTAGTATCTCGTCATACGGTCGGCTCGGCTGGTGCCCCGCTCAAGCGAGCTGCGCGCCCTGCGTGTGGCGCATGCGCCTGCTGCACATGCGCCTCCGGAGCTCCTCATATGAGCTCAGATGATGCAGCGTGCCCTGACAATTGGAGTGGCGTCACCCGGCTGCGCAAGATCTGGTGCTGAGGGCATGTGCCCCCGGTCGGCAGGTGGAGAAGGCGGAGCAGGAGAAGGAGGGGGCCATCATCCGCGCGCAGGGCGAGGCGCGCGCCCCCGCGGCCGCGCTGCCGGCGCACCCCCTTGCTGCCTGGGCTGTCTGGGTGCTGGCGCTGGAGCGCGTTCACACTGGCTCACACGCTTGCTGGGTCACGCCGCGTTTGGCTGACGGTCGGTCTGCGGGGGACCTGCCCGGTCATGCCCTCCAAGCGTGCCTGTCGAGGCGGCTGCCGCTGTGGGCGGCAGGGCGCCGAGGGCGGGGCGGGTAGGCACCTGTGTCTGTGTGCTGGCTGTGCTTTTGTGAGGCCGTGGCATGGCATGCGGCAGCAAGCGAAGCAGCCGTGTGAGGGCATCCCTGCGGTTCGCGGTCACCGCACCCGGCCTCGTGCGGGCGCCCATGGCGCGCTGCTGGGCCGCGGGCGCAGCCGGCTGAGCTGAACAGCGCGCATCGGGGCCGCAGGCGCAATCCGCAAAGCTGATCGGCGAGGCCATCCAGTCCAACCCGGCTTTCCTGACGCTGCGGAAGATCGAGGCGCGCCCTCGCAGCCCTGCCGTTCGTGTCGGTGCCTGTGCTGCCGCGGCGGTGTGGACACAAGCGTGCACATCCATGCGCGTGGATCAGCGTGTCTCATACCCGGCCACAATGGTACAGCCTGCTTTGGCAGCGTCACCAGCCGGGAGGGCTGCAACATGTGATACGGCAGCTCCTGGCGGCGCCCGCGCGCGGCGGCCTGCTGACCAGTGTGGGCGGCGCGCCGCGCGCCAGGCCGCGCGCGAGATCGCGGGCACCATCGCGAGCTCCAACAACCGCGTGTTCCTCAACTCAGACAGCCTGCTGCTGAACCTGGTGCGCGCCCGGCGCTGCCCCGCGCCCGCCGCCCGCGGCCGCCTCCCTGGCTGCCGCGGCCGCCCGCAGCCCTATATCACACCCTGTTCCCTACCCTACCATACCCTGCTTACCCTGTTCCAGCCCGGTCGCCACGCGCGCCGAGCTGCGCCGAGCTGCACCACGCTCATGCCCGCTGCCTGCCTCCCTGCCCTCTGCTGCCGTGGCGCCCCCCTGCCCTCCGCAGTGCGCCCACCCGCCCTCCGCTGCGGGGGCGCCCCGTCATGGCGCGCCGGCGGGTCAGGCAAAGGTGGACGAGGAGTTCTACAACATGCTCTGGCCCCAGCTGGCGCCCCAGCCCAGGTGGGTGCACCAGCACGCACCGCGTCTAGCGCGGCTGCCGCCCACGGTTCGCTGAGCGTTGCGCCGGGTGTGCTCCGCAGGGCGACCAGAGCTCCACGAACTTGACAAAGGTGCGGTGAGGGCGGCGGCACGGCCGGGGTTGGGACGGCCGGCGCGCGCAGCATAGGGGATAGGGCTAGGGCCGGGCCCTACACCCTGCTTGCTTAGGTCTGGGGACCGCCGCGCCAGCGCTTGTGCAGGCGCGCGCACGCGCTCTGTGTGCGCGCCCGACTGCTGGCTGGGCGTCGGGGGGTGTGGGAGCCCGGGCAGGCGGAGCGCGGGGTGCCTGACCACGCGACGTGCAATGGTTTCGCGCACGGGCCAGGCTTGCTGTGCAGACCGGTTACCTGCGCGCTTAGCAGCACCGCAGGAGCAGCCGCATGCATTGGGGAGCGTGTGCGGGGGCAGGTTATGCCTTGCGCGGCTGCTCTTGCCGGCGCGTGTAAGCTGTCACTGGTGCGGGAGAAAGACCTCCTGGACGGGCTTGCAACACGTTGCAGTGCTGCGCCAGCAACATTGCACGCAGTATGTCTGGACCATGCACTACTTATGGTCAGGATACAGTGTCAGGCTCATGCATCGCTCGCGCTGCCCCTCTCATCCCGCGCTTCATCCCCCAGCGCGCCAGACGGCGCGGCCCCCTTCCCCAGCTCCTCGCCGGCGCGCGCGGCCGCAGCGCCGCCGCCCCGCTCGGCGGCGCCGTTCAGGCCGCCCTGCGCCGCGCCGCCGGCGCGCCCATTCCCGCCAGCTGCGGGGGCGCTGGCGGGCGACCCCGCCTCCCGGGCGCCCGCCGAGGGCCCGGCTGGCGCGGCGGCCGGCGGCGCGGGCGGCCGCGCCTCGGCGGCGCGCGGCTCGGCGGGGACGCGCTGGCGCGCCTCGGCCAGGCCGGCCTCCACCGCGCCCTGCAGCCGCGTCTCCTGCGCCACCTCCGCCGCCACGGTCGCGTCCTCCCGCTCCTGCGCCTGCCGCCGGCGCCCGCCCGCCCGCGTCAGCCAAGCGCGACCGCTGTGCGGCCGCGCTGCCCAGCGCTGTGACCGCGCTGCAAAACCCACACTGTGCAGCCTCCGGCGCTTGCGGGTGCGACCACAAGATTGCAACATCAGCAACAGTTAGCGGCAGCACAGCACGGCAGGATGCAAGGTCGGTCGAGAGAGCCTGGCGGGAGCGGCTTTCGGCCCTGCTGCCGAGTGCGTGCCTGCATGGCCTTGCGCCCGGCGGCCATGGCCTTGTTCGCGCGCGAGATGGCCGGGAAGAAGCGCTCGTTGTTCTCCAGCAGCACCGCGGCGCTGAACAGGCCGGCCGCGCCCAGCACAAACACGAGCCAGACCTTGCCCTTGTTCACGCTCTGCGCCCGCAGCGGCTTGGCCAGGCTGGTCACCGACGCGGGCTCCACCGTCTGCGGCGCGCGGCGGCGCCTGAGCGCCGTGGTGGCCTGCACTGCAAGGGACGGCGGGGCCTGAGCGTCGTGGTGGCCTGCACTGCAAGGGACTGAAGCGCCTCAAGCAAAAGCATACACTGGCAGTACAGGCACGGGCGACTCTGCGACTCTCAACAACAAAGTCTCTTGGGCAGCGTGTTCAAGGACTGCTGTCTTGGGGCAGCGAGACGAAGGACTGCTTTGAGAAGCAAGGGGCGGCACCAGCAGGTCCGCATAGGCTGGCTGCGCTGTGCAGAGGAGCGCGGCGGCGACGGCGGCGACGCCCCCGAGCAGCGGCTGCCGCAGCGCTTGCACGTCCGCCGCCTAGGCGCCACACACACAAGGGCAGCGTGAGCAACACCGACCTGAGGCCGGAAGTGGTGTTCTGTACGTGCTCTGTACCGTAGGCGGGCAGGTGCGCTGTCCGCACCCGCCCCTGCCGCTCGTCCGCCGCGCTCAACGCGGAGCACTGGTAGTGCCGGCTGCGAGCGCGGAGCTGCCTGCATACGGGCAGCCGGCGGACGGCCCGCCTGTGACACAGACCATCGCTCGGCGCTGCTGGTGCACGCAGCACTGGAGCGGCTGCGGGCATTGTGGCAGTGCCAAGGTCAAAGCCAAGACCTTATGTGCCAAGCCTGCGTCGCAGAGACACTGCCAAGCCTGCGTCGCAGAGACAGATAGACAGAGCCCATCGGTATCCAAACTCGGGATGCATTGAGTCGATGTCCCACCGGATGTGGAGGTATGCACCCAATACAGAATCAACACCGCCACCACCACCGCTGAGTTGCCCAGCTTTCTCGCTGCATCCTGGAAGACAGAGCAGAGACGGCGTCCACCTCTGCCACAGCAACGCACGACCTGTGTCTGTGTACAAGCCGGGAGGCGCACCGATCTGCTCAGACCAACTCATGCGGGCGCTTGGGCTCAGCCAGCCTCCGCCCTGACAGAGCCGGTGAAGAAATGCGGCAGTGATCTGGGGGCGCAGAACACACGCAGCGATGCAGGTGCCAGTGGCTGCGGTGCTGCAGGCCAACACAAAGCGGGAGCAGGGGAAGAAAGCGCAGTATGGGAACATCATGGCCGCAAAGGTGAGTGGCGTGTTGGCAGCCCCCAAGGCAGGCTTGCAGAAGAGGTATGTACAGCAGCATGCATATGCTCTGTGCTGCAGGCTGTGGCGGACATCGTGCGCACGACACTGGGCCCACGCGCAATGCTGAAGATGCTGCTGGACGCCAGCGGCGGTGCGGTGCTCTCAAGCACGCTCTCTGGCGTGGCAAGCTCGGTGCTCAGCCGCTTAATGCGTGTTGTGCCTTGCGCAGGCATCATTTTGACAAATGACGGCAACGCAATACTGAGAGAGATTGACGTGTCTCACCCGGCGGCAAAGGTGTGGCCTTTTGCGCTCAGTCTGTTGCACTTAAGCCAACACTGTGTTTGGCTGCAAGTGTAACGGGAGTCGTGGCGCATGCAGAGCATCATCGAGCTCAGCAGGACGCAGGACGAGGAGGTCGGCGACGGTACAACCTCCGTCATCATTCTGGGTGCGGTTCTGACCCAGTGGTCACGCAGAGTGTGACGAAGCCGCTCACGCTGCCGCCGGGCGACACACGCCATGTAACTGCCGCTCCGTTCGTCTTCAACACCCGTCACAGATGGCCGCACTGTCAGGAAGCTGTCGCCGGGCGCTTGACGCGTCGCGCTTCAGTGCATGAGCTGCGGAGCCGTCGCACAGCGTGACTGGCTGCGCACCCATGCAAGCCTCACTGGAGCAGCGTGCGCACTGGTCACATCGATGCGCATGCATGCGGCGCATGCGCCAGCCAGGCTTCGACCGGGAGGCAGCCGCCGCCGGCACGCAGCGCCGCCGCGCGCGCCTGCGCCGCGCCAGCGCCGTCGCGCCCGCCGCCGCGCCCTGCGCCGCGGCCCGCGGCGCGCGCCCGGCCGTGATGAGGGCGCCGCGGTGCGCGCCCCGCAGGCGGCGAGATGCTGCACGCGGCGGAGCCATTCCTGGAGCGCAATCTGCACCCGACGGTGATCATCCGCGGCTACGTACGCGCGCTGGAGGACGCGGTCAAGATCGTGGACGCGCTCGCGTTCCCGATCGACATTAATGACCGCGGACAGATGCTGAAGATCATCGCGTCCTGCATCGGCACCAAGTTCACGTCGCGCTTCGGCACGCTCATGCCGGCGCGCGGCGCCTCGCCTGCGCGCGTGCATTGATGCTACGCGTCCGCCGCGGCCGCTAGGGCGCAGGCGCAGCCAGCCGGCTGACAGGTGGCCGGCCGTGCGAGGCTGGGCCTGGGAGCCTTAGGCGACACGTGATCCAATGGACGTGGCGTTATGAGTCTTTCGCTGGTGCCGCCGTGCTCGCTGGCAACTGCTTTGCCTGATCCCGAAGAAACCCTGCCGGGGCTGCGCGCGGCCGCAGGAGCTGGCGCTGGACGCGGTGCAAACGGTGGCGATCCAGGCGCCCGGCGGGGCGCGCGAGATCGACACCAAGAAGTACGCCAAGGTGGAGAAGCTGCCCGGCGGCTCCATCGAGGACTGCAAGGTGCTGGCCGGTGCGTGGCCCTAAACCTAACCCTAGCATCACGCGCAGCGCCGCCCGCAGGACGCGCGGGCGCGACGCGCCGCGTGTGCTCTCCGTGCGCTTGCTCCCCTCCAAACCTGTGAGGGAGAAGGATGCCTCGAGGCGGCCCCTGCATCCCAGGGGCGGCATGAGGAGCCGTCTTGCAATATCCGGTCTCTGCACCGAGCGCAGCGCTGCGCCGCGGAGGCGCGGGTGCCCAGGCACTGCATGCGCGCGCGGCCGCACAGGCGTGCGGCGCTGAGCGCGCGCGCGCGCTCGGCGCAGGCGTGATGTTCCAGAAGGACGTGGTTGCGCCGGGGCGCATGCGGCGGAAGATCCGGCGGCCGCGCATCCTGCTGCTGGACTGCCCGCTGGAGTACAAGAAGGGCGAGAACCAGACCAACGTGGAGCTGACGCGCGAGGAGGACTGGCGCGCACCCTAGCCTACCTACCGTAGATGCACACCGTGCCCTATCCACTCTATGGCCGCGGCCGCTGCGTCCCGGCGGCGCGTCGGCGCTGCGTGTGTGCTGTAGAGTCAGCGGAGCGCTGTCGGGCCGCACAGGTGCGCCGGGCTGGGTCAGTAGGTATGCAGCTGACCCGGGTGGACATCTAGTAAGACGACGAGGTCAAGGGAGGTGCCAGGGACGTAGAAGCAGGAGATCACACATTGCCGGCGCGCGGCAGTCAGCACGCTGCGCGCCGCGCGGTGGCGAGCACGCCGCTTGCCGCGCGGCCTGCACACCAGTGAAGCCTGCACCAGAGGCGTGGGGGATCATTTTGTGTCAGTTGGCACCCTACCGTCATCCTAAACCCCACCCTGTGGCGCCCCATGCCAGCGCGCGCGCCGCAGGGCGGCGCTGCTGAAGCTGGAGGAGGAGGCGGTGGAGCGGCAGTGCGCGGAGATCGCGCGGCACAAGCCGGACCTGGTCATCACCGAGAAGGGCCTGTCCGACCTGGCCATGCACTTTTTGACCAAGGCCGGCATCAGCGCGATCCGGCGCCTGCGCAAGACCGACAACAACCGCGTCGCGCGCGCGACCGGCGCCACGATCGTGCACCGGCGCGCGCCCCGCCCGGCGCGCTGCGGGCCAGGGGCGTCTTGCGGTGCTCCTTCTGTTGTGGGCCGGGGGGTCGGGCTTGCTGGGGAGGGCGACCACCTTGGCGGATGAGGCAGCTGTCCCGACATGGTGGCGCCCCTCATGGTTTGTGCAACGGGTCGACTATATCATAACACGTCAGCAATAACACTCAGAACATATCTCATGCTGCTGCCAAGACTACACGGCGCTGCCTGCTACATGCACTCTCCCGTGCCTCGTGAATGTGTGGCACCACGGCCGACATCAGTGGGCGCACGTGCCAGCAGGCTCGCTCAAATGTAGATATGAACATTGTGAACTTACCTCCAGACGCAGGAAGCCCTCTGTTGCCCCTGGGGTCTCCCGCGCCAGCAGAGCGTTGCTGCAGCGCATGCCGCAAGTGGGCACAGGCCCCGGCATGACCTGCCTGCCTCCCAAGGCGCTCAGGCTGACCCCACCGCCGCCGGTCACCGCCGGCCGCCGCCGCGCAGCGTGGAGGAGATCTGCGACTGCGACATCGACACGCGCGAGCATATTCGAGCACGCCCCGGCGCGACCTGCCCGCTTTCCGAGAGGGCATCAGGCTAACCCCGGCCGCCGATCGCGCAGCGTGGAGGAGATCCGCGACAGCGACATCGGCACGCGCGCGGGCATGTTCGAGGTGGTCAAGCTGGGCGACGAGTTCTTCAGCTTCATCGTGGACTGCGACGCGCCCAAGGCGTGCACCATCGTGCTGCGCGGCGCGTCCAAGGACGTGCTGAACGAGGCGCGCGCTGCCCCGCTGCGCCCGCCCGGCCGCATGCGCCCCCGGCTCGCGCCGCCGGACGCTGCCACCCGTAGCTCTGGCAGGGGTTGCCTGCGCCCGCGTGTGGAGGCTCGTGCGGACCCCGCGTGAGGCCGACGCAGACTGGGGGTACCAAAGAGCTTGATCCGCTCGCAGGCGCCTCCTGCATGCAGCTCGGCGTCTTGCTGAGAGGCATGGATGGGCGGGGCCTGCGAGGCCCCACACGTGACGCAGGCGGAGCGATGCACACTGGGCAGGGTCTGCGAGACGGCTAGGACCCCACCCTAACCCTTACCCTAATTAACGCAGGTGGAGCGCAACCTGCACGACGCGATGGGCGTCGCGCGAAACGTCATGCTGGACCCGCGCCTGGTGCCCGGCGGCGGCGCCTGCGAGATGGCCGTCTCGCACGGCCTCGCCGAGCGCGCGGCCGCGGTCACGGGGCCCGAGCAGGCGCGCGCGGCCATGCGACCGCGCAGCGCAGCTTGTCACTAAAGCTGCCCAACAGCCCAGCATGCGCCGGCTCAAGAATGTGTATGCCGAGTGAGCCTCACCGTTTGTATCGAGGAGCGCTTGGTGGGCCGGGTTGTGGGCCGCTGATTGGGAGGACGGAGGGGAATGTACGACGCGCCCCAGCGGCCGCCGGCTGCCGCGCGCGCGCCCGACGGTAGCTACTGAGCCTGACTCAGAGCGCGCGAGCGCGCAGGGCCCGTCCCGCACGGTGGGCACGGCGCTGGAGGTCATCCCGCGCACGCTCGCGCAGGAACTGCGGCGCCACACGATGGCGGCCAAGCCTGATCAGGCGCGCGGGCGCGCAGGGGCCGTACCGCGCGGTCGGCACGGCGCTGGAGGTCATCCCGCGCACGCTCGCGCAGAACTGCGGCGCCAACATCATCCGCGTGCTGACCAAGCTGCGCGCCAAGCACGCCGAGGCCGGCGGCGCCGGCGCCACGTTCGGCATCGACGGCAACACGGGTGCGCGCGCGCGCCGCGCCTGTTCATGAGACGCCCGGCGCGCCGCCCGGGGCCATGCGGCTGTGTGTGCCGCCTGGCAGACGCCCAACGTGGCGCAGCTGGGATGCAGCGGTAGCGGTGGACTAAGAGCGGCGCGCCAGCTCTGCCAGTGCGCGGTCATGTCTAGACCGGGTCCTGGTCCTCAGGAGCAGGCATGCTTGCCAGCTGACAGAGCCGAAAGCAAGCACCAGCACAGCTAAGGCTTTCAGGGCGCCCCGGGGCCCGCTGCGGCAGGCGCGACCGTGGACATGAAGGAGCTGGGCGGTGCGTGGTTGCTCGCACAGCCAAGAGCAAGCACCAGCACAGCTTCGGGACTCAGGGCGCCCTGGGGCGGCAGGCGCGATCGTGGACATGAAGGAGCTGGGCGTGTGGGAGCCGTACGAGGTCAAGGCGCAGACGCTGAAGACGGCGGTGGAGAGCGCGATGCTGCTGCTGCGTATCGACGACATCGTCAGCGGCATCCAGAAGAAGGACAAGATGGCGCCCGGCCAGTCCAAGCCCGGGCCGCAGGCCGAGGACCCCGACCAGGCGCGCCGCCCGGCGCGCAATCACGGCGCTGGCAGCTGCACCCGCCAGCAGCAAATGGTATGCCTTTTAATAGTATCAACAGCCTAAAGAGTGCTTGATGGGCATGCTTGCCGGGCATGTGTCATGAACACAGGTGTGCCATGGTCTGTTTGATGCAGGCCCGTCAGGACGGGCTTCCCCGCATGCTGACATATGGTCTGCAGCGGACTGGAGTGCTTGAGGCTTCAATGCGAGTTGTCATGCTGGCAGAGTAACGCTTAGCTCACATTCTAGAGCTGCGCGCAGGTGGACTCTGAGGCCATGCTGCCCGACTAAGCAGCCGGGCGCACGCATGTTGTGTTGAGGGTTGCGCGGAGCTCTGAAACTTGCAAACGCATGCCTGTAAGAAAAAGAGTGGAGCGTCGAGGCCCTAACCCTTTCCAAATGGCAAGACACAAGTCATGAAGCTGTCATGGAGCTGGGGGGTAGGAGGCAGGGCATGCGCAGCAATGCGCCATCAAGCAGCGATCCTGATTTCGGCAGCGTGCTCATGTTGGCAAACCACCTCCAAGACAGCACAACCAAGTGGTTGACAGTGCAATAGTAAGTGCGTAAGCGTAAGGTCGCATGGGGGCGTATGCGAGCGTTTGCGCACAGAGCTGCATTTACAGATGAGGCATTGGATGATCCATGCATGTCACTACAGTCTCGCGTGCATATCCCATACGCCAGCAGCGCCAGGGTCGCCTCGCCGCATGCCACAGCTGCCAGCTTCACTCGCTTGTCTTCTTGTAATTCAAGGCGCCTGGTACCTGCCTGTACCCAAGCCTACTCTAGCATGTATCAGTCACTGCCGCCATGCAAGCGCGCGCGCGGTCCACCTGGAGCGGCGACCCCAGCGCGAAGCCCGCCCGTGCGTCGCAGCGCGGCGCCGCCAGCTCCAGCGCCGACGCGCGGCCGTCGTGCGTCGAGGCGCCGCCGGCGGCCTCCACCACGAACGCAAGCGGCAGCACCTCGTACAGCACGCGCAGCTTGGCCGGCGCGGATGCGCTGACGGGGTTGACGAACACGCCGCCTCCCTGGCGCGGCGCGCAGCGCGCCGCACATTCAGGAGGATGGGGACGGCGCAGCCCAGTCCTGAATCCTGGCCCCACCCCGCAGCAGACGCGCAGCATGGCTCCCCTGCAGGGAGGCCACAACGCCCTACCAACAGGAAGAAGACCGAGCACTGCAGGTAATGCGAACGCCCTGACCAGGTCCGCCGCAGCCCTAACATGCACTGGCGCGTGTTAGCTCTGCGGCATGCTTGAGAGCGCACGCCGGCAGCCCCTGCTCAAGCTCTGGACAGTGTCATCCGTAGCGAAGACGGGCATGCTGGCGAACGGAGGTCAGTGTGCGCCTCCCTGCCTGCTGCGGCAGCCAGAGGCGGCATGGCCCCCAGCCGACACTCAATGCACTCGCTCAAAGCCCTGACCAGGCAAGGGGTAAAGAGCAGGCTCGGGATAGAGGCCCTACCCCTTTCCCCTGTCACCACCGCGGAAGCCCTCCCCGCCCCCGCACCTTGGCCAGCATGTGGTGCACGTCCGGCACCAGGCCGCCGCTGTAGCGCAGCGTATACCGCTCCGCCATGAGCTCGCCCACCAGGCGCCGGTAGGGCTCATGCTCCGCGGCGGCCCGCAGGTTGGCCGGCGCAAACACGCGCTTGTCGCCGATGCGCACGTCCGGCCGCGCCAGCACCCACCGCGGCGCCCCGCCGCCGCCCCCCGCCAGCTCGAACTCCTGCACGAGGCAGGCGCTCGGGCCCCCGCCGCCCGCGCCTGCGCAGCCGAGGCGCGCCTTGTCGCTCGCACGCATATGATGTCCCTTGGGGGCATGAGGCGGCCTGCCCCATCCGCCAGCCGGCCACGGGCCAGGAGCCGCGCCACAGGGTGCATGCCGCAAAGCACACGAGACTTGGCCTGTACCCTCTGTGAGCATGGAATCAGTCCCGGCATGGCTTGCGGCCCCCATGCCAGAGCGCACCCGCCCGGGGCCACGCCACTACGAGGAGCGTGCGCGGCCCAAACACGGCGTATGCGGCGGCCGCCTGCTCGGTGCCGCGCCGGCCCAGCAGCTGGTTGCCGGGCCAGACGCCGAAGATGGCGCCGACCGCCCAGCCCGCCGCCAAGATGCTGGAGCCGTCCAGCGGGTCCCAGGCAACCTGCGCGGCGGGAGTCAGGGGTTTGCAGGGCAGCTGCAAGGTTGCTGCATGGGTGCACTCCCGCTCGCAAAACGCAGCAACCCCTCTTCAGCTGGGACCAGAGGCCGATCAGGCGTTGCTCAGGATCAGTGTGCAGGCTCTAGTGTGACTGCGCTGCTGCGCTGTTGGAGCATGTCTGGCTTGCGCTCAAGTACAAAGGAGGCGTGTAAGGGGCCTGCCGCAACACACGCAGGGCGCACTGAGTAGCCTGACCCCCCCAGGGGCACAAGCTCTGGCTTCTCCTCGCTGGACGCAGTCTCAACGGCACCGCACTCGCGCATACGCTCAAACACAATTGCGTCTGCAGCCACATCTGCCTGCGTAGCACAGCGAGAGTCAGCAGCAGTGGTGCGTAGGCTTAAGTCGATGCCTCAGGGCAATATGCACCTGGAGCTGCTTGTCGCCAAACGCGTTGGTCGAGCCAACCTCTGAGTGCCCGCTGGAACGCAGCAGTGCCTGCGTTTGGCAGCAGTATCATTATTTAGACACAATGCCGGCTGTCACTGTCACATTTGAGAAGCAAGGCCGCAGGTGCTGATGGCAGTGCTCACCGCCACCTCTGTCACCGCGGTGCTGATGGCTTCAATGACGCGACCCTGCCGCACCGCAACTTTCTTAATACAACATCAACAGGGGCGGACTGCAACTGCACATTGCAGGTCACGTACCAGCTTTGCATCCACGCCGTCGAGCGCGTCGTGCAGGTCCATTGATGCAGCGCCCGTGCCCGCCATGTGCGTGTGGGTCTCAGGGATACCTTGCTCTGGCTATGCTCATGCGGAGCCTCCGGAAGCCTTTCGGAAGTTGCCCACCCTGTTTTCTGAGGCTGGATCAGCGCGATTACTCCCCCACGTTGTGGCTCTGAGGATCACTAGGAGCTGCCCTGCCCGCCTGCCCCACTCGCCGTGGTGCGTGCACGCGATGCTGCGCCACTGCGGCCGGTTGGTGAGGCGGCAGCGCAGCTTTGAGGGCGTGCAGCGCTGCCAGTGGGATGCACTGTTCAGCACGCAGACCGCAAGCCCTGGGCCGGTGCCGGCTGGGCACCAGGAGTCCGACCTGAGCCCCGCGGCGTGCCACATTGGCCTGGGCAGGAGGCGCAGCCTGCTGCTGCGCACTGACGTGCGGCTGCACTCCCCGAAGGGCGAGCACACGTTGCACGAGGTCTTGCAGGCACGTCACGTACAGCTGCATCGCTCCCACATCACATAGCATGGCACCGCCCCCAGCGTCTAGTCAGTGCACTGGTACAGCACAGTGTGGGAACGTGGTGGGGTACACACCAGCTTGCATGCTGTGCAGATGGTTTGTGTAGGTGCAGGCAAGCTCTGTGTGACATAATGCTGGAGTGTATGCAGAGTGCATGCACCCCTGGCTCGCATACATCATGAGCACAGCACGTCGTGCAAAGCACTGTGCGCATGCTGCTGGCCAATGGTGTGTAGGTGACCTGTACTGCGCTGGGCATTGGCAGAGGCGTTGTCTGCACACGGCTACCAAGACAACCCCAGTTGACACAGGGCCTGAAGGCGCCCCCGGTCCCGGCGCAGGGCCTGAGCGTGGTCCTGTTCGGCGTGCCGGACATGGGCAAGGTGTGCGCTGAGAAGCACGTGCCGAGCTACCTGCAGCACATGGACCAGCTGCGCGCCGCCGGCGTGGACAAGGTGGTCTGCCTGGCGGTTGCCAAGCCCGAGGCCGTCCAGGCCTGGGGCGCCAAGGTCGGCATCGACGGCGTGAAGGTGGTCGCCGCGCCGCCGGCTTGCGCTTGACAGCAGTGGGGCCGAGCTGCGTGTCCGCGCAGCTCCCCCTGCCGATGCCTCATGGCAAGCAAGCACGGCTCTGTACTTGCAGACAGCAGGTGCGTGGGAATGGGCACACAGCTTGCAGGCTCCCGGGCTGCTGTGGTGCGGGCCGAGCCGGCTGGCTCTGGCGCATGCCGGGCACCAACCCTTATTCCCAGCTTTGCCCCAACCCCGTCCCTGCAAGGAGGGGTCGCTGGCTTGCGCGCAGGCAGAGGCCCTGTCCGACCGGGATGGCTCCTTCTGCCGCATGCTGGGCGTGGAGATCGGCGATGCCAAGGAGGGCGAGCCGCAGACGCAGCGGCGCGCCCCCGCGCCCCGTCGAGCAGCCCCGCTCGGGCCGCACATGCGTTGTTGGTGCATGCACAGCTTCAGACAGCTCAGGCCTATCGATAGCATGCGCTCTTTGCTCGGTGCAGCAGTCAGGCCATGTGCGCGCGTTCGGCCCTGACAGCCTGCCAGCCTCGGGTGTATTTGCTTGTCTTGCCTGCCAAAATTGCAATGCCACGGAGTTGCCTGTCACAGACTGTGCCTGCCAGGTTGACCCTGACCCCAACGTCAAGTCATGCCTGTGCTGCATGTGGCCAGTGTCATAACAACAATGTTCACCAGCCAAACACCTGCATTGACATGTGCTGCGCCAGACCTCCTCACTTGAACGTGCGGAATGTGTGGGCGGACAGGTACTCGGCATTTGTCGAAGACGGCATTCTGCTGAAGCTGGTGCGCAGCCTTGCCTGCACGCAACAAACGCCGTTGCGCACTCCGCGCACAGACATGTCATCTAGTGTCACAGGCGTGCAGCGCCATAGGCAGCGCTGCTACTGGCACCCACAAATGTGCGCACCCGAGTGCACATCCCAATAGCGCGCACCCGACCTGCCGGCATGCTGCCAGGTTGTATCGGCAGGCACAGCGCATCGTCAGGCTGAATGGTTTGCCATGGGGCGCTCGGCATCGGCAGAAAGTGGAGAGGAGCGTCGCCGACATGAAGGAGTCGAGCGCGGACGCCATGCTGCAGGTCATCCAGGACCTGCAGGCGCTCAAGGAGGCCGGGTGAGCGCGCGCGCTGAGGAGGGGGCTGGGCGGGCTGTGCGCAGCTGTGCGGGGCCCTGCACTCCATTGCAGCCCAGTGTACAGCAGGAGGGGCCGCCGTCATGAGTTGGTGGGGCCATGGCTCGCTGGGGGCTGTGGCAGGTGTTTTGAGCGAAGGATGGGGTTATGGAGAGCGGAGTTGTAGGTACGCCAGGCAGGTTGTGCATTTGAGGCGCGCCTCTCGCCGCAGTTTTTGCTGTCAATCTGCAGGACGCGGGCAAATGTGCACTGCGCGCTGCACATGGTCCAGCAGAACAGTGATGTAAATGCACTACCGTGTGGCAACAACACCCAATGTGTTGCTGACCATATGTGCCGGTCACATACTTAGTCCAAGGCTTGTGCGATCAGCTCGGCCACACTGTGCTAAAGTGGTGGGGAGCGCATTTGCGCATGGACCCACGCCAGCATGCTCACATCTCTCTGATAGAGCTTTACTCCTCAACTGCTCATCAAGTGCCCCTCAAAGTGGCCATGAACCACCAGTGGGCAGGTGTCCTGTTGTGACTCTGCAAAAGCAAACTCTATTATGATCCAAGTGCTATGACCTGGGACCTCCCTATCAATGTTGGACCCCGCAGGCAGCCCGCACAAAGCCATCTGGCCTTGCCATGCAAGCGCACCTGTTTTACCTGCCACATTCGCGGCAGCCGCAAGCTGGTCAGCAGGCGCAGGCTGCAGCGGCTGCGCGCCGCAGACGACGGTGCGCAGAAGCCCACTCGCCCCTATCCTGCACACTCCACCCAGCTAGGGACCGTCCGCGCCCGGCGGCGCGCGGCCGCGCGGCCTAGTGCGCCTTCTTGTGCGCACGCCGCGGCGCCCGCGGCGCCGCGCCGGCGGCCTCCAGCATCTTTGCGCGCGTGTACAGCGCGAAGCCGAACACGCTGACCGCGTAGCCGGCCAGCTGCGCGGGCGCCACGGTGTCGCCCATGGCCACGCCCAGCCCCACCACCACCGTGTTCTTGATGCACCCGAACACCTGCGCCGCGCGTGCGCGCGCTTGCCGCCTGCCGCGCCGGCCTGCTGACGACCGCATGTGCACAGCACTGCGCTCGCTTCACGTGTCTCGCAGCGCTGGAGCAACCTCCTACATGGGGCGAGCGCATGCGCAGCGCGCTCACAGCTGCACGCAGCACGTCGGATGCTCGCAAAAGGGGCGCTTGCTGCGTCAAGACGCGGCCGCGAGCATGCAACGGGCCGTTCGCCTGTCGTCGACCCGGGCGGCAGCCCCGCCCGCACGCGCTCCCCGGGCGGGCGCCGGGCGGCGGCCGGCGCGCCTTGAAGGTCAAGCTCGACGTCATCTGGATCGCGTACGCGGTGGTCAGGTTGACGAAAAAGCCCATGCAGAGTGCGGCGGCGAAGCCGAGCGGGTTGCGCGCGGCGATCTCGAGGCCCTTGCCGGGCAGCAGCGCGTCGCGCTCCCACACCGCCGCGCACGCCAGCAGCAGCGCGCCGCACGCGGGGCTCATGTACACCAGCACCTGCGTTAGGGTAGGGTAGGGCGCATTAGGGCAGGGCTCATGTGCACCAGCACCTGCGCCGCGGCGCCGCGCGTGCGCGTTGCGCCGTGCGGCGCCGCCCGCGCGGACTGCAGGCGCGGCGGGCATGTGCGCGAGCGGGGCCGGGAGCACTTTCAGGCAGTGCTCATTCACACAACGGAAACGCTTTGGCAGGGCCGCATGGCAAGCGCCGTCTCAGCGCCAGGCCAGCGCCCGCTTGCAGGGCTCCAGGCGTGCCCCCGGGGCGGGCGCGGGGTGCCCCCGCGGCGGCCGCGCCTCGAGCGTGTTGAACTTGAAGCGGCCGAGCAGCAGCTGGATGTAGACCACGCGCAGCGCCTCCAGCAGCGCCGAGAGCGCGAAGCAGCCGAAGCCGGCCCAGGCGAAGCGGCCGCCGCCGCCCGTCTCGAACAGCGTGGCCGCGCCCGTGCCGGCGCTGATGAGCAGCACCGACGCCACCAGCGGCCGCGTCAGGCGCTCCAGGCCGGCCGCCCAGCACACCGTCAGCGTGATCGCCGGCGTCAGCACCTGCGCGCAGCTGCATGGGCGTCAGCACCTGCGCGCAGCTGCATGGGCGTCAGCACCTGCGCGCAGCGATCGCCGCGCACATGGGGAGCAGGCTCGGGGCGCACTGCGCACTCCTCGCTCACCGCGCTCGTGCAGAGCTGGCTTGCAAGTATTCGGCTGTAGAGGGGTAGCACTGGAGCAGTACCCTGGATCGACCTGTCCGCAACGACAACAAGCGCACCGGCAAACCTGCCGGCCAGGGCTGCTGCGCGGGGCAAGGCGCCGGATAGTGGGCTACAGAGCTGGCATGCGCGGCCAGGGGAGTGGACATCGTGCGCATAACATATTTAGAGCGGGAAATACGACATACAAGAGCTGGCATGGGGCTCATGCCATGGGCGCCACGTGCGCGCTGCACGCACCTGCCGGCGCGTGCAAGGCATGTGCCCACGGGGGCAGCTGCAGCAGCACCGCAAGCACACAGGCCAGGCCGCACCAGGCGCCGCCGCCGACGTGCCTGCTCGGGAGGGGGGGGGGGGGGGGGGGGGGGGCCGCCCGCCCGGGGGGGGGTGA
>JAABUJ010000585.1_pt1 | contig 68251 bp, 71 predicted proteins | sample 5559131 | NCBI WGS metagenome assembly JAABUJ01 (sample SAMN10711875, study PRJNA513366) | rock metagenome | isolation source: Antarctica rocks | place: Antarctica: Victoria Land, Mt New Zealand nord | collected 2016-01-07 | reverse complement strand
TATACCCTATACCCTATACCCTAACCCTACCCTATACCCTACCCTATACCCTATACCCTACCCTATACCTACCCTGCACCCTATACCCTACCCTACCTACCCTATACCCTAACCCTACCCTAAAAACCTACCCTACCCTGCCTGACCCTACCTAACCCTAAAACCCTACCCTATACCTGCCCTATACCCTATGGTTCTGGGCGCTGCCGGAGCACAGGCTTGCCAGCGCCCCTGCCGCCTGCTCATGCACTGAACTAGAGTTGCCGGGCGCCAGCAGCGCGACCAGCGCCGCGGCGCCCCCGCACGCCCGCACGCTGTTCTGGTTCTGGGCGCTGCCAGAGCACAGGCTCCGCAGCGCCCCGGCCGCCTGCTCGTGCACTGCGCCGCTGCTGCCGGGCGCCAGCAGCGCGACCAGCGCCGCGGCGCCCCCGCACAGCGCGACGCTCTGCTGGTTCTGGGCGCTGCCAGAGCACAGGCTCCGCAGCGCCCCGGCCGCCTGCTCGTGCACTGTGCCAGAGCTGCCGGGCGTCAGCAGCGCGACCAGCGCCGCGGCGCCCCCGCACAGCGCAAAGCAGCCCTTGATCCGGACGCTGCCAGCGATCAGGCTCTGCAGCGCCGCAGCGGCCGCCTCATGCACGGCGTCAGGGCGGCCGGGCGCCAGCAGCGCGACCAGCGCCGCCGCGCCCCCGCAGTCCGCGACGCTGTCGCAGTTCTGGCCGTTGTCCATGCACGCCGTCCGCAGCGCCGCCGCAGCCTGCGCTTGCACGGCGGCCGGCCTGCCACCGGGCGCCAGCAGCCGGGACAGCGCGGCGAGGCCCCCGCTCGCCCGCACCCACATCCGGTTCAGTGAGCTGTCGCTGCACAGGCTGCACAGCACCGCCGCAGCCTGCTCGTGCACGGCCGCAGAGCCGCCGGGCGCGAGCAGCGCGACCAGCGCGGCGATGCCGCCGCACTCCCTGACGTGGACTTTGGCCCCGGCGCTGTTGCAGCACAGGTACCGCAGCGTCCCGGCGGCCTGCTCCTGCACGTCGGCAGAGCCGCCGGACGCCAGCAGCCCGACGAGCCTGACGACGCACTCCCTGTCAGAGTCCATGTCCTGGGCGCCGACGGCGCACTGCCCTCGCAGCAGCCGCCCGTGCACAGCACGCCGGGCGCCCGACCCGCGCTGCGTCGGACCCACCCGCGATCTGGGCTGCGTCGGTCCTGCACCGCAGCAACGGGTTGCTCAACTCAGCAGCCCGTGCACACAGCCCCCGCGCAGGTAAGATCCCTGTACCGGGCTGTCACTGGAGCGCGTGCACCCGCGCGCGCCTGCAGCCACCTTGCGCACAGCAGCAGACGTCCCATCCCTGGACGGGATGCTGCCTGACAGGCGCACACCTGCACTCCGCACAGCAAACCCAGCCTGCTCGTGCACAGAGTGTACGTGGCCGGGCCGTGCCTGTGTGCGCCGCCGCTGCTGGCGACACCGGGCTGCCACCGCGCAGTGCGCGCAGACTCCGCGCCCGCCGAGCGCAGGCAGAACGAGCTGGGAGCGGCCTCGTGTGGGGCCTGTCGTCTCGCGGAGGCCACGCCGACGAGACTCCGACAGGCGGCCTCGGTCCGACGCCTAGGCATGCTGTGCTGTGCTTTGCTGGGTGGTCGGCACGTGCGGCAGCATGCGCCGTCCCGGGCACTCGGCAGAGGCTGTGGAGCATCCTGCACGGTAAGCTCCTGAGCACTGTGTGTGCATTGCGGCACACCAGGCGCACTGGTCAGGCGGTCTGGCGCCAAGCTTGCAGCTGGGTCTAAGACCGGCGATTCCCGCAGGCGACCTGCCAGGCTTGCCGCGAATTGTTCCCATACTAGCACGCCGAGCTCGACGCGCCTCTGCTGCGCGGCAGAGGCGCCAGGCCACACAGCGTCACGCAGGCCTCGGGTGCAGATGTGCACAGTTGCGGGGCGCGGTTCGCGAGGGACAGAACAACACCAGAGCGCACGTCGTCTGGCGTGCGAGCGCTCACGCGCGGCACAGGCACAGGCCCGGGTGACCCCGGCCACCTGGCCGCCAGCTCCGCCTCAGAGCTCCAGCCTGCCCTGGCGGCGCCTCGCGCCTGGCCCCCCGAGCAGCGCTGCCACTATGCGCTCCTGCAGCCTAGCCCTGACGGGTAGGACGGTGCGAGCGCGCACGTCGACGCGTCACAGGGCGGCGGCCACCCTGTGCATCGCAAGCCCGAGGAGCCCGTCTGCTGGCACCTGCCCTGGTCGCTGCTGCAGGCGCGACCCGCGTCGGCGCAGCCGAAGCAGGCACCTCCGGGCGTGCAGTCGACGCATATGCGTGGCGCACGCCTGCGCGCCTGAGCACGAGCGACCGCAGGTCCCAGGCAGCATGCGGCCTGGGTGCGCGGAGGTGACTGCTCAGGAACGCTGGCGCTGGGACGCCCAACGTTGGAGCGCTCCCTGGCGTGCCACCGCTGCCCTGCAGAGGTGCTCGACCTGGACGCGTGTGCGTCTCTAGTGGCTTCCCATCCTGTGCAAGCACTCCCGAGCACCACCGTTCCGCAGGCTTCCCCCGTGAGCGCTCCTGAGCTATGATTTGACCGTAGCTGAGCAGAGTTGCGACCTTAAAAGTAATAGGAGGACAGGCGCAGAAGGGCCATCACTCCTGCGTCCATGTTGGCAAGCTGTGTCCACATTCTCATCAGAGGCAACTGCAAAAGAAAAAAGTGGTCGTCTGTGACAAAACGAAAGCCACCTTCTGCAAGCTGTGAGGTTCGAACTCACGCGGACTGCGTCCATGGGAATAATCGAGCAGGGGCCTGCCGAAGCAATCGAGTGCTTGAACCCCACGCCTTAACCACTCGGCCAAGCTTGCCAAACAGTGCACCGCCACATTTCCGGCTATACATGTGCCTTCCTGGGTGCTGCCCCAACCAGTTGAACAAGCGCGCGCCCACACTGCCTCAGGCGACGCCCAGGATCGTGCGCACGGCGTCCGGCGGCTCCAGGCCGTCGGCCGCGCCGGCCGCGTAGCCGCTCGCCGGGTCGGCCAGCGCGGCGTGCACGTCCGCGTACGCGCCGGCCAGCGCGGCCGCGACGCCCGCGACCGCCTGCGCGCGGATCCGCGGCGCCTGCAGGCCGCCAAACTCGGGCAGCGCGTCCGGGCGCGAGACCAGCGCGCACGCCGCGCGCAGCGCGCCGGCCAGCCGCTCCGGCCGCAGCGCCGGGTCGGCCGCCATAGCGCCGCCGCCGGCGCCGCGCGCGCGGTACAGGCGCACGCGCTCGGCGGCCTCGGCCAGGCCGCAGCCGCCCAGCAGGCGGCCGGCCGCGCCGCCGACCAGGCCGGCCAGCTGGCCGTCCAGCGCCTTGGCCAGGCCGCGCGCGCGCGCCTGGCAGCACGCGTGCTGCGCCAGCGCGCCGTGCGCGGCCGCCAGGCAGTTGATCAGGTAGACGCGCTGCGCGGCCGGGTCGAGCGTGCTCGCCTCGTCCACCCTGCGCGCGGCGCGGCCGCCCCCCCTGGAGCACCGGCGCGCGCGCGACGCGCGCGCGGCCTGGCCGGGGCGGGCGCTGCCCGGCGACGAGCTGTGGGGGCGCCCGGTGGCCCGGCCCGGCGGCGCGTGTGGGTTGCAGGCCCGGGCGCCGCCGCGCGGGCCCCGGGGCTGCGCAGGCGCGGCATGGGGACCCTGCCCCAGGCGCCGCGCCTGGCCGGGTGGTCCACGGACAGCGCCTCGGCCGAGCGCTCGCACATCTCCAGCAGCGGCTCCAGCGCGCCCGCCAGCACGGGCGCCAGCTCGGCCTCGCCGCGCCGCGCGTCCGCCGGGTCCAGCGCCTCCTCGAACGCGCCGACCACCTCTGCCAGCTGCGCGAGCGCCTCGCCCACCTGCGGCCGCGCGCTCGGCGTCGGGGCGGCGCCGCAGGCGCGCCGGGCGCGCGGGCGCCCCCGGCGCAGCGGCGGCCCCCGGCGGCAGCGCCGGAACCCGGCGGCCGGCTTGTCCGTGCAAGCCGGCGCTGTCCCCTTCAGCGGCGTTGCCAGGACGGCGGGCATGCCGCGCACCAGCACTCCTAGCGCTGTGCACGCAGTGGGCGCCGCGATGCAGAGCAGGGCGCTGTCGGTTATGGGGTTGGGGTAGCCAGGCACGTGCCAGCACGCATGCTCGGCGCCCGTGTCATTTGCGCCGGCGGGCGGGCGCCAAGAGCGCTGCCTCGTCATGCGCAGCCCGGGCTTGCAGCCCCCCGAGACGCGGGCTGCAGGCGCCGGGAACACCCACGCCGGTCGGCGCATGCCTGAAGCGCCGCCCCGTCAGCCGGCCCCACGAGCGGCGCATGCGCAGCAGCGCCCGCCGAGCGCCGCAGCCCAGGGCCGCGCGCGCCTGCGGCGGCGGCGACAGGTCGGGCGGCGGCGCGGGCGGGTAGCGCAGCAGCTTGTCGCCGCGCGCCTTGAGCTGCTCCGCAAACATGCGCCGCGCCAGCTGGTCCGCCGCCGCGAGCGTCCCCGCCAGCTGCGCGGCGACAACGCGCGGAGCGTCAGTCGGCGGCCCCCCTCGCGCAGCGTGTCCGGCTCGCGCCCTGCCATGCAGGCAGGAGCGGGGCCGGGGGCGGGCGCGGCACGCGCCTGAGAGCCGGGCCCCAGCAGCTGCGAGACGGTGCCATGGTAGAAGGTCAGCAGCTGGCTGACGCGGAAGCACAGCAGCAGCGCCGGCCCGGCCAGCAGCACCTGCTCGATGCGCACCTGCGGCCGCGCGCGGGCATCAGGCGCCGCCCCCGGCGGCCGGCGACTGCAGCAGGCGGGCGGCCGGCCCGCGGCCCCGCGCTCCACGAAGCACAACGCAGGCGCTGCCAGCAAGCACGCCGCGCACACGGCGGCCGCCCGGGACAAGCGCGCGCCTTGAGCGGGCGGCAGATGCTCTCAAACACGCGGTCCAGCAGCGCGGCGGTGGTGGGCATGTCGGGCGCGGCGGCTGCGTCGTCGCCGAACAGCGCGGCCAGCAGCTCGCGCTCGGACGCGAGCGCCTGGTGCACCCAGGCCAGCGTGTCGCCCAGGTAGCGGCGCGGGTCGTGCGCGTGCATCTCGATCGGGCGCGGCATGCCGCCCGGGCCACCGCGCGTCAGCGCCGCGATGAAGCGCTGGAACAGGGCGCTGTGCCGCGCGGCGGCCACCTCCTCCGCGCAGTAGCGGAACAGCACGGGCCGCTCGCGCAGCGCGGCCGCCGCGCGCTGCAGCAGCGGGTCGACCTCCGGCGCGTCCGCGCCGCCCAGGCCGCGGCACTCGGCCTGCAGCCACCTGCGCGCGGGCGCGCGCCGCGTCACCCCGCCCCGCCGCCGCCCCTATCTGCGGCGCGCGCCCAGTCCCCGCGGCCGCCGGTCGCGTAGAGGCGCCGCCGGCGAGCGCCGCGGCCGTCGCCGCAGCACGCCGGGCGCGGCCGCGCACCGGCACAGGCGCTCGTAGGCGGTCTCCTGGTAGCCGGACATGGCCTCCATGAGCTCCAGGCCGGCGCGCTGGTGGTGCGTGCGCAGCAGCGCGCGGCAGTTGGCGTGGATCGCGCGCACGCGCTCCAGCGCGCCGAAGAAGGCGTCGTCCACGGGCCCGCCCTGCAGCGCGGCCACCTCGCCCGGCGCCAGCTGGTACTGCGCCAGGAACTGGCCCACCAGCGCGCTGCGCGTCTCGCTGGCCGCCAGGTCGCGCGCCACGCGCTCCGCGCCGCCGAGCAGCTCGGCGCTGGCGCCGCGCGCGGCCGCCAGCGCGGCCGCGATCCGCCCGCAGCCCTCCGCCAGCCCGTCCAGCTCGCCCTGCACGCCCTCCAGCGCCTGCGGCGCGGCGCGCGCGGGCGCTCGGCGCGTGCCGGGCGCGGGCTCCTGCAGGCGCGGGCGCAGGCGCCGGGCAGCTGACCCGCTGGCGCCCGCAGTGTAGACGCAGGCGCGCGCCGGCACGCGCTGCTGCACTATTGGGCCCCTGGAGGGAGCCCACACGGTCGCCCACCCTCCGTCGCCCTGCACACGTCTGCTGCGGCGTTGGCACGCTGCCGCCTCCTGCCTGGAGAGAGCCGGCCCGCTCGGGCGCGCCTGCATCACCGCCTCGGCCGCGCCCAGGAACGCCTCGTTCGTGCGCAGGCCGCGCCGCTCGATCGTGGCGCGCAGCCGGCGCCGGTCGGCGGGCGTGTTGTCGGCGTAGAACGTGGACAGCGTGCTCAGCGCGCCCAGCAGCTCGGGCGTCTCGGTGCGGATCTCCAGCGTCTGCGCGCGCGCCGGGCTCGGCGCGCCGCCATCGCCCGCCAGACCGGCGCGAGCACAGGGCGCCGGCGCCGAGCATCCACGGAGCGAGAGAGCTCTGCGGCGGGCGTCCGGCATTGAGCCACATGCGTATGCGCCGAGCGCACCTTGTTCACTTTGCGGGTGAGGCCGGACGGGAGTGCGGACGACATGGCTGCCGAGGCCTTGACAGCGCTGGATCGCTGGATGTGCACAGGCCGGCGCAAGCATCAGCCGGCCACCGTGGCCCGGCCTCTGCCCATGGCGTGTGTCGGGCACAGCCACCACAGCGCAAGCAACTCCCCCTGCTGCGACGCGGGCCTCAGCTGCAGCATTTGCTGCACATGCATAACCCCCCTGGGCCCGAGTCGGGGTGAGGACCTGCACGGAACCTCCGCCCAAGAAAACTGCTCTTGAGATACTGCGTTCCACAGCCCCACAAGCAGGGCGTGCGATGAGGCCGGCGGCAGGGTGAGCCGATGGAGCCGCCCGCGGCGGCCGCCCGCGGCTGGGCCGCGCCGCAGGCGCCGGCCGAGCCGGACGCGCAGCTGCGCCTCTACAACTCGCTGACCAATGCCAAGGAGCGCTTTGCGCCGCACGGCGGCGGCGCCGCGCTCACGTGGTACGCCTGCGGGCCCACCGTGTACGACGCCACGCACCTGGGCCACGCGCGCAACTACGTCACCTTCGACATCCTGCGCCGCGTGCTGGAGGACTACTTTGGCTACCGCGTGCTGCTCGTGATGAACATCACCGACGTGGACGACAAGATCATCACGCGCGCGCGCCGCAACCACCTGCTGCAGGCGTACCGGGCGGCGGCGACCGACCCGCGGCAGGCGCGCGCCGCCGCGCGCGCCGCCCGCCGCGGCGTTATCCCAAGCGGACCCGGCGCGAGCGCTCGCTCGGCGCGCAGGTGCGCGCGGACGCGGAGGCGGCGCTGGAGCGCAGCCTGGGCCGGCAGCGCGCCAAGGCCGCGGAGGCCGCGCGGGAGCTGCAGGCGCTGGCCGACACGCTGGCGGCGAACGCCGGCGAGGTGCGCCGCGGGCGGGGCCGCCTCGGCGGGCTCGCTGGCCGCAGCCCCGCCGCAGCCGTGCCAGCTCTTCGGAACGGGGTTGCCTCAGCCAGGGCCGGCAGCTCGCGCGCCTGCTGTCCACGCCCGCACGGCTGCCCGCGGTGCTGGGGGGTCCCTGCTCTTGGCCGGCGCGGCCGTCCGCCCTGCCGCGCCGTCATCAGCAGCTGGCAGTTTTCTTTCGGCTGTGCGCGCCGCGGTTGCGGTCTGGTGGGCGCTTTTGCAATAGCTTTGTGTGTGCAGGAGGCGCTGCGCGTGAGCCGCTACGGCCGGCGCAAGGGGCGGCCGCGTGCAGCTGCTGGCACCGTCCTTGCAGTGGCTGCCCGTGCGCCATCGCTGGGACAGCCACTGGCAGGGGCTGCGCCGCTGCGCGCTGGCAGGCGGCTGTTTGCGGCCTGCGGGCATCGCTGCGAGCTCTGCTCAGGCAGGCTGTGCTGGCAGGCGTCCGCGTCGCTGCGCAAGCGGCGGAAGGAGCTGGAGGCGGCGCAGCAGAACGAAAGCAAGAAGCTGAGCAACCTGGAGGAGGCGCGCGGCGCGCTGGGCGCCGCGGGGTGCAGCGCCGACGGTGGGCCCCGCGGCCCGCTCAGGCCACTTCATGGCAGCCTGCGTTGAGCGCCTTGGCACCGCAGCACTGCATGGGCCACCCGCTGCTCAGTGTGCACAGGACTTGGGGGCATCGCGCCGTCGCTGCTGGCCTGCCGGTCTCCGGCTGAGGGCGCGCGGGGAAGCCGCCGACCTCGGCGCGCGCACGCGCGCGCAGGCTGGGAGGAGGTGGACCGCGCGCTGGCCGGGTGTGCGGGCGACGCGCTGGCGGAGTGGCAGGACAGCCTGCACGGCGGCGCGGTGACCGACCACGAGATCTTCAGGCGCGCGCGCGCGGCGCACGGCCCGCTCAGTTGCTGCTTGCAAAGCCAGCGGGCGCGGCCGCGCAGCACCGTAGCACTGCAACGCCCAGCCAGCGCCCAGCGTCAGCCTCAAGGCTCGGCCTTCTAAAAGCTGCAGCGCGCCCACGCGTGCCCGGGGGGGCCGCAGGCGGCACGCCGCGCATTTTGAGGCGGAGTTCATGCGGGACATGCGCGACGTTGGCTGCCGCGACCCCACCGTCCTCACGCGCGTGAGCGAGTACATGGATGTCATCGTGGAGTATATTGAGAAGATCATGGCCAACGGCTTTGCGTACGCGGCCAACGGCAGCGTCTACTTCGACACGCAGGCGTTCCGGCGCGCGCCTGGCTGTGCAGCCATGCATGCCCGTGCGTGCAGGGCAGCGAGGGTGGGCTGCGTCCAGGGTAGCGAGGCTGTCAAGGGTGCGCCCGCAGCGCGCTGGAATACCTGCATCCGAGCAGCTGCAGGCGAGTGCAGACCTGAGTTTTGCGGCAACAACTCACCCGCATCATGCCGGCTCGAGGCGTGCACCTGCGTGGCGAGCGCGCTGCATTCCGCGCATGCCCAGCGCGCGCGCCCCCGCAGATCCCCACGAGGCTGCGACGCCCGGCAGGCCGCGCGAGCGGCGCGCCTGACGCGCGGCAGCGCGCGCCCAGGGCGGCGGGCCACACGTACGGCAAGCTGTGCCCCTGGGCGGTCGGCTCGGCGGCGCTGGCGGGCGAGGGCGAGGCGGACTTTGAGACGCGCGAGAAGCGCGGCGGCAGCGACTTCGCGCTCTGGAAGGCCGCCAAGCCGGGCGAGCCGAGCTGGCCGTCGCCCTGGGGCGCCGGGCGCCCCGGTGCGCCGCCCCGCACGGCGCGCGCCGGTGCCCCTTGGCCTGCGGGCGCGCGCAGGCCTCGCGCATGCCAGCCACGCGCGCGCGGGCGCCTGTCAGACATGGCGGCGGCGCTGAGCGCGCGCGCGCGCACGCGCGCGCAGGCTGGCACATTGAGTGCTCGGCGATGGCCAGCGACGTGATCGGCGCGCACGTGGACATCCACACCGGCGGCGAGGACCTGCGCTTCCCGCACCACGACAACGAGCTCGCGCAGGCCGAGGCGCACTTCCACCACGAGTACCGCGGCTGCGCCTGCAACGGCGGCGCCGCCGCCGCCGCGCCGCCCGGCCCGGCCGGCGCCGGGCAATGGGTCAACTTCTTCCTGCACTCGGGCCACCTGTCCATCCAGGGCCTCAAGATGTCCAAGACGCTGAAGAACTTCACGACCATCCGGTGCGCCGCCCGCCGCGCCGCGCGCGCGGCCGCGCGACCCGCACAAGCCGGCCACCCCGGCGCGCGAGGCCCCGCCGCCGGGGCTAGAGCTCGAGAACAAGGTATGGTGTGCGAGAGCGACCCGGCGCGCGAGCTTATCCGGCGCGCTCGAGGCCCGTAGCGCGCCCGGCCTGAGCGCGCCAACACCCGCGGCCCAAGGGCGCTGTTGAATGCGCCTCTCGCCAGTCCGTGTCATCATGTCCATGAAGCGGGCGTAGCACGCGACGGCAGGGCGCGAGGCGCCGCCCTCACAAACATGCATTCTGCGCAGGGAGACGCTGCAGACGCTGAGCGCGCGGCACCTGCGCCTCTTCTTCGCGCTGGCGCCCTGGCACCAGCCGATGGTCTACGACCCCGACTTTGGCGAGGCGCGGCCTGCCCGCCCGCCCGCCCGCCCGGCCCCGCCTGCTTGCCGGCCGGGCGCGGAGGAGCGACGTGCGCGCGGCCGCGGCGCCCAGGTGCGCGCCAAGGAGAAGGAGCTGCGCGCGTTCTTCCAGAGCGTGGACGTGGCGCTGCGCGGCCGCAGCACGCTCGGCGGCAGGATGCAGGTGCGCGGCGGCCCGGCCGGACTTCGTGCCCCGGTGCGGTCTCCGCTGCCTGGTTTGCCTCGAGTCGGCGAGTGCTGTGAGAGGCTGGTGCGCGGCGCCGGCCTGAGCGCGCGGCGGCCGCCAGGAGCGCGACAGGGAGCAGCTGCGGCACACGGCGGCCGCGGCGGCCGAGGTGCATGAGCGCCTGTGCGACAGCGTAGACACGCGCGGCGCGCTGGACGCGGCGGGTCGGCTCATGGCGCACACCAACGAGTACGTGCGGCAGAGCGCGGGCGCGGGCCGCAGCCTGCGCGTTCCCGGCGTGCCTGCGTGTGGGGCGTCGGTGTGCGTGCTCAGGGGTGGGTCCACATCCGTCGCAGGACGTGGCCGAGCCCGGCCAGGGCCGCGCCGTCCGTGAGGGGAGCCGCGCCGTGAAAGGGTCGGGCTCTGGATGTGCTGAACAGGCTGATGCGCTGAAACTTGGGGCGCCTGCGCGTCGACCTGCGGCGCTGAGGGCGGTCAGGCGCTGCATCGCCGCAGCACAAGCGGCAGCAATCGTATGTGCGGCCGGGAGCGGGGGCGGTGACGCCCTGCAGCGCCGCGCGCAGTGCCCGTGAAGACGCTGCTGCTGCGGGACGCCGCGGCGCTGGTGACGCGCGTGCTGCGCGTGCTCGGGCTGTCCACCGCGGCGCCCGACGAGCTGGGCTTTGGCGGCACGCCCGTGCCCGCGCGCGCCGCAGTGGTGGCCGCCGCGCACGGCTTCTGTCGCGGCGTGCGGGAGCGCGCGGAGCAGGGCGCGGCGCCGGGCGAGCTGCGCGCGGCGGTGCTGGGCGCGCTCGAGGGGGCGGGAGCAGAGCTGGACGCCGCGCCTAGCGGCGCGGGCGCGCTGGACGCGCTGACCGGCCTGCGCCTGAAGCTGCGCGGCCTGGCGCGCACGGACCTGGCCGGCATCGGCCGTGAGCTCCTGGCCGACTGCGACCGGTGCGCCTGCGCGCTGCCGCGGCCGCCCGTGCCAGCAGGGCCGTCTTGGCGAGGCGTGGCGGCGCCATGCATAGCACACATGCACCCTGCCACGTTGCTGCCTGGGCCCGGGCAGCAGGCTCGGACTGGGAGGCCGCTCCCTCTCTGGCGGCCACCGATCGCGGCGCGTGGCTCTGGCCCGCAGGCTGCGGGATGAGGACATGGTCGACCTGGGCGTGCTCATCGAGGACGACGGCAACGAGAGCGTGTGGAAGCTGGATGACCCCGCCGTGCTGCGCGCCGAGGCGCGCTGCCCCCGCCACATCCCTGTGCCAGCCCTGAGCAGCCTGCCATGCAGTGCTAACCCGCAGCCCCTCAGGCTGCGCGTCCTCGACCAGGCGCCCCTTTCCCGCGTGAGGATACCGCACCATGTTGGGGTCTGAGGGGGGAGGCCCGCACCGCGGAGCGTGCTCGTGCAGAGTCCGCCATTCTGGCTATCCCCCAATCCTGTGCCGTGTGCCCGCCGTGACCGCGGCCTCCTGCCTCATAACATGTTTCAATTGCAGTCCCCCCGGGCGGCGCGCCCGACGGCGCGCGCGCGGTGTCGCAGATCCGGGCCAAGGAGGCCGCGGTGGAGGCCGCCGCGCTGGAGAAGCGGCAGCGGCAGGAGAAGGCGCTGCGCGACAAGGCGGAGAAGAAACTGCGGCAGGAGCGCGTGCAGCGCGAAAAGGAGGACAAGGCGGCGAAGAAGGCGGCGGAGCGGGCGCGGCGCGCGGAGCCGGCGCCGCTGCAGCAGAGCGCAGGCGCGCCCGGGCCGCCGGCGGCCGGTGCGTGACGGCCGGCGCGTCTCTGCCGGCGGCGGCGCGCCTGGCTGTCTGCGCGGCAGCTGGGCGGTGTGGTGGGTGCACCTGCTTGTGCCCTGACGCGCCGGGGGTGCAGTGGGTCGGGAACGGGCTGGCTGCTGGGGGGTGCTGTGTGCGCTCGCAGCCCGGGGAAGGCCTTGTTGGGTGACACCTGACGTGCTTGCGGTGCTGCTCTTGTCGGCATGAAACAGACGTGCTCTGCACAGTAGGGCTCCCGCCTCTAGCAGGTAGCAAGGTTGTTAAAAGTGGCGCTCAGGAGTCGGGCACCAATAGGCTGGCAGGAGCTGTGCGCCGCCCTGTCAGGGCGGGCGTGAGAAGTCTGGTTCACTGACGTGCGCCGTGGAACCTGTCGCGAGCGCATCCATGCGTGCGCCGCGCACAAACAGTATAGGTATGGGCACGCCTGGTCAGGTCATGTCCATAGGTGCATGTGTCACGAGGTGCAGTGACAATGACGAGAGCAAAGGTGGGAACTGCACATCCTGTGTCAACCAAGCGCTCCACCTGCGCTGCTCAAGGCCCGCAGAGACAGGCGTCTGACCAGCTGCCAGCAGCCACCGTGCAGTCCATCTGTCACTGAGCCAGACTTGCTTCGAGCTCGGCAAGCTTCCTATCAGCCCGTGTGTAACCGCTGCAGAGCCCAGCTCTTCCCAAAAGCTGAAGCGCAGCTCGCTAGTAAAAATTGGGCACCAGTGAGACAGCGCCCTGCTTACTCGCGCTGCGCATAACCACAGCACGTTCATAGAGCGTGGGCAGGACAGGTGCTGCTGGGGCGACCGAGCGCATGGGGCGCCCCGCGCCATGACAGCAATGGGGCAGCCGGCGGAGGCGGGCGAGGATGCGGCTGTGCGCGGGGTCTTGGGCGGGCCTGCAGAGGCGCAGCAGCCGGATGCCTTTGATCAGGACGGCTTTGACGCGACCGCATACATCAACGAGCTGTTCCCAACAGGCACGCGCGCCTGCCTGCGGTGCTGCGCGCAATCCTGGAAGGCGTGCAGCCTGCCGGACAGCGCTGAGCGGCGCCCGCCCGCACAGAGGCCAGCCTCACGGGGCTGGACTCGACCGTGACCAGCCTCAAGCACAAGGTGCGCTGCTGCCGCTCGGCGCCCGCATGCCCCCTCTGCGCACGTGAGTGTGAAAGAGGCCGGCGGGGACGCAGGTTCGGCGCGTGGACACAGAGATCCTGACTGCCGTGCGGCAGCAGAGCAGCTCCGGCAGCCGCGCCAGGTGCGCCTCTTCTCCAGCTGCAGCTTGACACACGCGTCCCGGCTGCGGCGCCAGACGCGCCGCCGCCGCCGCCGCAGGCAGGACCTGGGCGCCGCCAAGGCGGCCATCGACGAGCTGTTTGGCAAGATCGGCGAGATACGGCGCAAGGCGGAGGCGAGCGAGGTGATGGTGCAGGAGATCTGCCGCGACATCCGCAAGCTGGACTATGCGAAGACGCACCTGACGCACACCATCACCGCGCTGCGCCGCCTGGCCATGCTGGTCAACGCGGTGGGTGCGCGCCCGGCCCGCTGCAAGGCGGCTGCCGCCCGGCTCTCCGTCGCCTGCCCGGGCGCGCGTGCGCGCGCCAAGCTGCACCAGCGCCGTGCCACCCCCGCCTACCGACATCGGCGCGCGCCGCGCCGGCCCGCCGGCCCCTGCGCGGCGTGGGCGAGCCCGCGGCGCGCGCGCGCAGACCAGCTGCAGCGCGCGGTGGAGCGCGGCGAGTACGCGGAGGCCGCGCGCCCGCTGGAGGCGGTGCAGCAGCTGGCCGCGCACTTTGCCGCCTTCGGCGCCGTGCCCAAGGTGGGGGCTTGGCCCGCCCGCTCGGGGCCTCAGGGCGCGCTCGCCGCGCCTCTGCTGGCCAGGGCGGCGCAGCTGGCGCAGGCCCGAGTGACCGGGGCCGCTCGCCCCCTGCCTCCTGGCGCGCGCGCGCTCGGGACGCCCGCGCGGCCGCTCAGGCGCGCGCGCGGCGCAGGTCGCGGAGCTGGGCGGGCGCGTGGCGGCGCTGCAGACGAGTCTGCAGCTGGCGGCGATGCGCGAATTTGAGTTGCTGGGCGTGGGCGAGGAGCGCGCCAATCCGCTGCTGCTGGACCGCCTGCGCGCCTGCTGCCTGGTCGTGGATGTGCTCGGGCCCAAGGCGCGCGGCCTGCCCGTGCGCCCGCCCTGGTGCCGCTCCTGCGGGCCCCTGCCGGCGCGCTTTCAAACCATCTAAGCGGCGCGCCTAAGGCACAGGCAGGGCCCCCGCGCCGCCGCGGCAGCCGCGCCGTGCTCCGGCCGGCCTGGGGCGGGGCCGTGCAGCCGTGCCGCATGCGGCGCGCCGACGCGCGCGCGGCCGGGGCGCAGGCGCGCGAGGAGCTGGTCGAGAGCGTGTGCCGCAAAGAGATGAGCGTGTACGGCCAGATCTTCAGCACGTCCGGCGAGACGGCAGCGGTTGAGCGCACCGAGCGGCGCTATGCGTGGCTGCGCCGGCGCCTACGCGCGCGCGAGGACCTCCTCGGCATTTTCCTGGAGCCCTGGCGCGTCGCGCAGCGCATCTGCCTCGCCTTCGCGGCGCAGACGCGCGCGCAGCTGGCCGAGATCCTGGCCGCCCGGGTGTGCGCCCGCCAGCACGCCGCTGGCGGGGCGCGTCTCCACGCCTGCGTACCGGGCGCGCGCCGACGGCGCGGCGCGCCGCGCAGGCGGGCGAGCTGGGCGGCAGCGTGGAGGCGCTGCTGGTGGCGGTCAAGGCGACCAATGACTTTGAGGCCGAGATGGCGGAGCGCTTTGGCGGCGGCGCGGCGGCGGCCGCGGTGCGCTCGCCGCCGCCTGACGGGGCGGGCTGCGCTCGCTCTCCTCCGCCTGCGCCCTTGGCGTGCGTCATGCCCCGGGCGCACCCGCCGGTGTGTTTGGTCGTGAGCAACAGCAGAGCCGCAACAGCCGCGCCGCTGCGGCGATCCCTGCATCAAGTATGCCTGGACCCGGCGCATGCTCGCCTTACCTGCCCTGAGAGCCGAGGCGCGCACCCAGCGGGCGCTGCCTCGGCCCCCAGGACGAGGGCAGCGGCGACGACGACGCCAGCCCGGCCAGCCGCGTGCGGCAGCGCTACGAGCGGCTCTTCAAGGCGCGCGAGCGCGAGGACGACTCGCCGCGCGCCGCCGCGGCTGCCGCCAGCGAGGCGCTCGCAGCCGATACCGCCGCGCGCACGGCCTTCCAGGGCGCCATCTCCGCCGCGTTCGCGCCGCACCTGGGGCGCGCGCCCGCCGCCCGGCCGCGCCCGCTCGCTCACGCGCGCCGCGCCGCGGGCGCGTCCGTGACCCCGCAGCGGGGACCTCTGCAGCGCCTGGCCTGTCGGGGGGGAGGGGATGTAGAGAGCGCCCACGCGCGCGCAGCGTGTACGTGGCGGCCGAGGAGCGCGCGCTGATGGAGCTGGCGGGCGGCCTGGCGGCCGGCGAGACGTGGCGGCCGATGGAGGACGCGGCGCAGACGCATGTGCTGCACTCGGCCAGCCAGCTCTTCGGCGCCATCAAGAAGAGCCTGCAGCGCTGCGCGCGCTTTGTGAGCCGCGGCGAGGCCATGCTGCGCCTCATGGCCTCCTTCCAGGCGCGGCGCCTGGGTGCCCGCACGCGCGCTGGCCCCGCTGTGTCGCCCGCAGGCAGGGCGGCATTCGCTGCCGGGCGCGCCTGGCCACCGGAACGCGCTCCCGCTGCCCCGGCCGGACGGTCCCCGCGCGGTGACCGGCGCGGTGGGCCGCCATGCAGCAGGGTGCCGTCTGCGTGCCCGCCAGTGCAGCAGGGTGGCGCCGCCCGCGCGCCGACGCCGCCCCGCCCGCGCAGCGCGTGCTGCGCTTCTATGCGGGCAAGCTGGTGGCGCGCCTGCCCAAGACCGCGGCCGGCGGCACCACCGGCGCGCCGGCGGCCGGCACGACCGAGTGGCACATCCGCCTGGCCGACGACGACGTGCCGGTCGCGTGCGCGCTCATCGCGACCGCCGAGTACTGCCACGAGATGGTCGGCGCGCTCGCGCGCAGCGCCGCCAAGATGCTGGACCCGCCCCTGGGCGCCCAGGCGCGCGCCCGGTCGCCCCGGCCCTGGACCTCCGCCCCCGCCGCCATGCGCGCCCGGGCGCAAGCGCTGCTGTCACCCGGGAGCGGGGCGCGAGGGGCCGCGCGCGCGCGCGCAGGTCAGCGTGGCGGAGGAGGAGGACGCGTTCCAGGGCGCGGTGACGGCGTGCCTGTCGGTGCTGGTGCTGGGCACCGAGACGCGCCTGGACGCGGCGCTGGCCGCGATGACGCGCGTGCCCTGGGCGTCGCTGGAGGCGGCGCGGCCCTGCCCCGGCGCCCTGCCCGCCGCGCTGGCCAGCTCCGACTGCCCGCTTGCGCAAGCTGCTCCTGCTGCCGGCCCCAGCGTCCGTAGTGCCATCGCTGGGACCCCGCGCGGGCCGCTGCGGGTGCGCGAGCGCGGCGCGGCGCGCGCGCAGGTGGGCGACCAGTCGGACTTTGTGACCGCGTTCAGCCGCGTGCTGTCGGAGGTAGCGCCGGCGGTCGGCGGCGCGCTGTCGCCGCTGCACTTCCGCTACTTCTGCGACAAGCTGGCCGCCTCCTTCTGCCCGCGCTTCTACGAAAACATTTTCAGGCGCGCGCCGGGCGGCCGCGCATGGCCGCCCGCCCACTGGCTGCGCCGCATGCTGACGGGCGGCCGCAGCCGAGAGCGCGGCGCGTGTGCGCCGGTCAGCGCGGCTGCTACCAGAGCGGGCGCGGTGCGCGGCGCGCGGCGCCGCCACAGCGCTCGCCCGCACGCGCTTGCAGCCGCCTGCCGCGAGCAGGGCCCGGCAGCGACCAGCCTGCATCAGAAGCAGGGCGGGTGTAGCAGACGGAAGAGCCATGCGCGGCAGCACGCATATATGATGCTGCGTTGCAGGCAGGACCTAAGGCGAGCGGTGCAGGGCGTGACGCGCGCGCGGCGCAGGTGCCGCAAGGTGGGCGAGGCCGGCAGCCAGCAGCTGCTGCTGGACACGCAGGCCATCAAGGCGCTGCTGCTCGACCTGCCCTCCGCCGGTGCGCCGCGCGGCCCTCTGGCGGCTGCTTGGTGCCGTGTCGTGCCCCCCTTTTGCGAGCCTGCGCGTGCACCGGGCCTGCATGCGCATCGGACCGGGCCAGGGACGAAAGCCGCACGACGAAGCAGCGGCGGAGCGAGCGGCACACTGCGCGCCGCTCAGGCGCGCCGGCCGCGCACCGCGCAGGGCGGCTGGAGGAGGCGGCGGGCGCGCGGCTGGCGGCGGCGGTCACGCGCGAGATGGGCCGCGCGGAGGCGCTGCTCAAGGTGGTCGGCAGCCGGCCGGAGAACCTGGCCGACAACTTCTTCACGCTGCTGCCGGCCGCCACGCCCGCCGACTTCCAGCGCATCGTCGACCTCAAGGCGCGCGCGCCGCGCGCCCCTGCCCGCCGCCCGCTTGCGCCGCCGGCGGCCGGGCGGCGAGCGACGGGGCGCGCCGCGGCAGGTCATGCGCCGGCCGGAGCAGCAGGCGGTGCTGGACGCGTTCAACCGGCGACTGGGGCGACCTGGTGCGGGCGGCGCGCTGCGGCCGGCGGCGGCGGCGGCGGCGGCCGCCGCGAGCGCGCCCGGCGCGGCCGCGGGTGCGCAGGCGGGCGCGCTGCCCGCCGCGCCGCCGCGAGGCGCGGGCGCCACGCAGGAGCTGATGGCACGCTTCAGGCGCGCCCGCGTCGCGCGATCGTGCAGGCCCCCTCGGCGCTTGCGCCCAGTCGCGCTGAAGCCCGCGCGGCCGGCGCAGGTTTGGCGGCAACCTGGGCGCGCGCCAGAGCGCCGCGGCGGCGGGCGAGAAGGTGCGCGAGACGATGGCGGGGTCGCTGGCGCAGCTCAAGAATCTGGGCAACCTGGGCTTCTCGCGCAGCGCGCGCGACCCCGCATAGCGGCCGCGCCCGCTCGCCGCAGCCCGCGCGGCCGCGGCGCAGCGGGCGGGCGTGCCGCCTCGGCGCCTCATGTGCGGGGCTGTAACCTGTGTACAGATGCAGCCCCTGCCACCACATCCCAGCACACGCCAGGGGAGACGCGCTTGCTCGAGGGCGCAAAGATGCGCGTGTGAGGAGCCGCAAACAGAGCGAGTGCCTGGTTACAGGTGCGCTACTTGGCCTCGGCCGCAGGCCTGGCCCTGCTGAGCTCCTCTTTCAAGCGCGCCGCAAAGTCGGTCGTCTCCGAGTCGTCCCAGTCCGCGGCCCACAGCGGCAGCTCCTTCCGCGCCTTGATCCCCTCCTCGGCCTCCACCTCTGCAGCAAGGCCCGGTCAGGGCGTGGGCGATCAGCGCGATGTCCGCTCGCTGCCAGGCTCGCTGCCAGGCAAACTGCGACAGGCTCACCTTCGCCGAAAGGAAAGTCCTCAAAGAGGTCCTCCTCGATGACCGCCGCGGCAGCAGACGCATCCGGCTTGTCGTCAGCCTTCACCTCTTCCGCCTTCCTCTCATCAGCCTTCTTCTCAGCTGTTTCAGCCTTCTTCTCCGCTGCTTCAGCCATGCGAAGCGCTGCAGGTCGGCACGCTAGGCACAGGTACTCACAGGCTGGCTCAGGCGGTCGAGCAAGGCGATTTCAGCCGCGCTTTTGCTTTGCACAAGGTGCGCTCTTGGTAAAAAGCTCCTAACTTGCACCCCTTGGGCCTTATTAGTGTTTTTCAGATATGAAGAGGCTGGCATTTTGTTCATTTTTTATCAGAAGCATTTCAGAGGGCTGGCTGTTTGTTCTTCTGACAACAGCACAAGCCTGTGGAGCGCTCGCTTGCTGTCACTGTGTGGCGCGCACAACATGCTCAAGGGGCTGGCAGAACGCACGACGGGCGCAGTCATGTCACAGAGGTCGACCGTCCTACCTACAAGCAACTGGCCAGCCGCGCGCGGCCGGGAGCAAGACGCTGCAGGCACCAGCAGCTTCCACAGGGCTTGCCCAAGGCAGGCAAGCCCGCTGGCTATGGCTGAGACGCGTATGTTGCGAGGCCGCTGCACCACAAGTATACACCACACCTCAATGCAGTCCTGCTGTTCACAGGCTGGCAGAAACCGCTCGTGTGACCCTCTCCCTCCTGCGCTGGCGACGCCAAAGCACAAGTCTGCCAGAGTCTTTCCTGAGCAACCCCTCCCGCTCGGGCTTGCGCGCCACAAAGAGCGCGGTACCTCTCAGCCTCTTCCCACCAAAGCTGCCGCGCAGACAGCAGCGCGGCATCCCCTCGCGCCACTGCTGCGCGAGCACCAGGTTCACTTTCCTTTCTGCGTGCGCTGCGCCCATACGTGGGCCGCAGCAAACCCAAGAGCACGGCGCTGGCTCGGCTACCAGGTGCAGGCTTGCGCCGCTGCGGCCCCCCGGACAGGCGGCCCTCGCGGCTGCGCCTGCTCAGTAGTAGTTGTTCTGGCCGCCAGAGTCGCCGCCGTAGCCGCCGCCGGCATAGCTGTCGTCGTCCCCGTAGCCCCCGCGGCGGCCGCCGCCGCCGCCGCCGCCGCGTGCGCCGTAGCCGCCGCCGCCGCCGCGCCCGCCGCCGCCAAAGTCACGACGGCCGCCGCCCTGGTAAGGCCTTGGCGTTACTGACGCAATATGCAACACACGCAGCTGTATATGCACTGTCAAGGGAGGAGCGAAGCATGGCACTGAGTGACCTCCTCGCTTGCGACGCATCACGTGAGTGAGCGCACACCCACCACTCCGCCTTCGGAAGCTTGCACCCACGGCACAGCATGCAGCAAGCGCAGGAACACAGCGAAGCAGGAGCGCGGGAGAGCGCACCCCAAAGTCCCTCTCCTGGCCCTGCGCAAGCGCGCGCTCACGTGTCAGCGTGTCTGTGTCCCCGTGCAGCAACAGGAACAGCACCTGCACGTGCTCGGCGCGCAATAAAAGGCCAACACACTGCACTTCACACCAAGGCCAGGCGGGCAGGCATGGCCACGGCACGGCAGCACAGACACAGCCAACAGCACGGTTGCCTGGTCGTCCGGCGGGACGCGCCTGCGGCGGAGCCCCGTTCGGCCCGGTCACCTGTGTCGCCTTGGTGCGGCCGTCGTCGCCGGACTCGATGAAAAACTCCACCTGCTCGCCCTCGGCCAGGCTGCGGAAGCCGTCGGTGATGATGCTCGTCTGCGGCCCGAGGTGGCTGCTGTCAGGCCCGTGTGGGTGCAGGCCAGCAGCGGCCTGGGCCCTGTACAGGCACGCACTGCCTCCATGGGGGGCCACAGGCCGCGCCGACCGCATGCGCGGTAGGGCGCGCACTCACCTGGTGCACAAACAGGTCCTCGCCACCGTCGTCCGGGGTGATGAACCTGTGCGCCCCACAGGCTTAGTGCCCCGCAGGCTGCAGAACACAAGCAGAGCAGCGCGGCGCAGAGCGCGGCACGCTGCGCCTGCAGCGAGCACCACAGGCTCTGCGCTCACCCGAAGCCCTTTGTGGAGTTGAACCTGCGCAGCCCGCACAGGCCAGCGTCAGGACGGCCGCGCGAGCCGCCCGTGCGGCGGACCTTGCCGCTGTCGCCATGCAGTGCAGCTCAAGGCGCGCTACTGCCAGCGCGGCGCGGCGCGCACCACTTGACTGTGCCGGCCACCTTGCCGCCCTGCGCGCAGACGACCGCCGACCGGAATGCGCGCAGCGGCTGGCGCGTGGCGAGGGGCAGGGGCAGGCGCACGGACGGGCCGGCACTCAGCCGCGTGGCCGCAGCGGCTGACCTGAGGAACGCAGACATCAGGCTCATCAGGCTGCCCAGGCACTGCTCTTGAGCAAACTCTTGGCGGCTCACTACCTCGCCACCGTGGTTAACCCCCAACCCTCAGATATCTGTTTGGTGGGCGCTCCCAAGCTGCCTCAGCCTGGCGGGGCAAGCCTGCCACGGGCAGCTGCCGCCCTTGCAGCGGCAGGTATGCGGCAGATAGATAGCGCTCGCAGCGGCCTTGAAACGCACGGCTACCCGGCAAAGCCGCGCCGCAGGAGCACGCCAGCAGCCCCGCTGGCACATGCAGGCGCGCGCGAGTCCCCGGGCCAAGCGCTACCAATAAGGCTGCCCCCCGCACCTTGCGCCCAGCGCGGCGCGCTGGGAGAGTGCAAATTGAGCCATGTCAGAGTTGGGGTGTGCGGCCGTGCGTACAGGCAGTGTACCAGGCTGTGTGGCTGCGTTCCTGAATCCTGTGGCTCGCAAGGCGGGCAGAGTGATGCAAGGTATGCTGAGAAATAGAGGCGTTCTGAAGGCCTGATTGCTGCTCGAGGGAAATAGGGCGCTGGCTAGGTTGTGCGTTTCGCGTCCGAGGTTCCAAGGAAGTCTGGCTGATCGGCCATGTTCTGAGACTCATCTGAGGCCAGATCGGCCAGAGTTCTCCCGCTGCGCTTCCTCAGCCTCAAGGCATAGACAGAGGAATGTGATGCCTGGAGGGAGGGAGCGCGCGGGGCTGATGCCAGCGGCCCTGCTGCTCTGCTTGCTTGCGGCGCACCTCTTCTGTGCAGGTGCGGGCCGGGCGCGACACGCCCAGCTGTGTGAGGCCGTTGGACGAGCAGGGCCCCGAGGCGGCCTGGGGGGCGGAGCGCTTGTCAACCAGGCTCGAGATCTGGCGCGCCGGGCGCGCGCGCTGGCAGGTGCTCCGCGCAGCGCGACCTGCAGGGCGGCCGGCGTGACACCTGCGCCCGCCCGGCGACAGGGGCGGCGCGCGGGCTGCTGCAGAACAGCCGCGGCGCTGGCCCGCCGTGCAACCCGCGCTGGGGATGGTACCGATGCCAGGGCGCCGGGCAGGCGCCCGGCAGCATCTGCATGCCCATGTGTCGGTCCAGCCGCGACGCTGGGGCCGCGTGCGGCGCCTGCAACGATGCTGATGACAGCTGCAACTCGGCGCGCTCCCCGTCTGCCCACCCGCCTCCCGGCCACGGCCAGGAGGGCCGGCGCAGCCCGCGCGCGCAGGCAGCCAAGGGGCCGCCTGTGCGCAGGCGTGGCCGTCCTTCAGCGGGCAGCTGCACGCGCACTTCATCGTCAACTCCACGCAAAACTGCCGCGCGGTCTCGGAGACGCTGCGCGTCGCGCAGCAGCTCGACACCACCGGGCAGCGCTCGGCGCCAGGCGCGCCCGCCGCCCCGCGCCGCCCCGGCCGGCCGCTGCCCGCCTTGCCGGCGCGAGCGCGGCCCCGCCGAGCACGTGTGGGCGGGGGCTGCAGGGCCGCGCGCCGCCGCACCCGCGGCGCTGGACGTCACGGCCACACACTCCGATGCGAGCCGCGCGCGCGTCGCGAACCCGGCCGCCGCAGAAACCCCGGAGGCCCAGCCCCAGGCGGGTGCGCTGTCGGCGGTGCAGCCCGCGCGGGCGGCTGCCGCGAGCGGCGCGGCGCAGGCGGCGGCCGGCGGGGCAGCGGGCGGCGCGCGGGCCGGCGGGGCGGACGCGGACGCGGACGCGGGCGAGGACGCGGCGCAGCCGCAGGCGAGCGCGCTGAGCGCCCAGCTTCCCAGGCTGCTGGGCGCGTTCAACGCGGGCGGGGGGCTGATCTCCCCGCGCCTGTCCTCCTCCGCCAGCCTCTCGACCCTGGGGCACTGAGCCTCTGCTGGGGGCGCCTGTTGGGCAGCGGCGCGTCTGCCAGCTCCTGGCTGTGCCTGGCAGGCGCGTGTGTAGCGCTTCCATGCTCAGGCAGTGCTGGCTGTGTTGTGGCCTGCTTGAGCTGTGTTCTGGCCTGCTTGAGCTGTGTTGTGTGGCCTGCTTGAGCTGTGTTGTGGCCTGCTGGCCCCTGCCTGTACCTATTACACAGGGGCCAGCATGGCACCGCGTGGCTCAGCTCGGCTCTCAGGATGGCCGCGGGCGGTGAGCGTGCCAGCCTTGCTATGTGTCACAGAACAAACAACTGTGCACCAGACCCACGACCCGCGTCAACACAGCACCTACACCCAGCAAGCTCACAGGCGACAACTCAGGCGCCTGCGAATGCGCGGGCGGGCGCAAAGACGCGCGCGCCACCGGCCTGCCGCGGCGCCAGCATCTCCTTGGAGCGCGCGGGCCCGACCAGCCGCTGCCTCGCAAACTCCGCGGCGGCCTCTGCAGGCGCACGGGCGCACTCAGCGCGCCGCTCGGCTCCGCGCGACCTGCAGAGCCGCCAGCTGTGCAGCAGGCTCGCGCACCAGACGCGGACGGCGCGGCCGAGGCGCCCAGCACCTCCACGGTCACAGGGCCGACCCGGCGCTGCTCGCCGCGCGGCCTCTTCTTCTTGCGACCAGGCTCGGGCGCCCCCGCCTCATGCGCGTCCGCTCGCAACGGGGCCGCAGCACTTTCCCTGCGACGCAGCAGCTGCCTCAGCAGGAGCCGGGCCGCCCCGGCCGGACGGGCGCCCCCGCGTTCGCTGCAGCGCAGGCTACCCACCTCCGCGCCTTGGCCAGGGCCGCGACGACGTGCGCGGGCAGCAGGTCCAGCTCGTCGGCCGCGCCCGGGCCGGCAGCGCCGCCCGCGGCCCTCAGCTGCGCTTCGGCCGGCCGCTCGCCGGGCGCTTGGACGCCTGCGCGAGGCGCACGGTGTGGACAGGGCGTATGGAGCCTGAGAAGCGCAGGGCTGCGAGCGCCGGGCCAGGCAGGCGCTGACCGCCTGCGGGCCCGGCTGCCTCGCCCTCGCCCTGCGCGGCGCGCCGCCGCCGCCTCTCCTTCGCTGCGCGGCGCTGCTCTGTGACGGCGCCCCTCTCCCCCTCCAGCTGTTCCTTGGCTGCCACGTGCCCGGTGGCGAGCGACATCTCCTCCGGGGCGTCGTCATCGTCAGGCGAGTCCGGGCGGGTGGCCGCCCCCGCCGACCGCGTGCGCATGCTGGGCGCCTGCACTGTGTTGACACGGCCTTCTAAACGACACTGTAACTAACTCCGGGCTGTGCCTCTGCTTGCCTTCGTCCTGGTGCGCCCGGACCTGCAATAGAGTCCAGCCCTACAGGGTTGCCGTGCCCACCGATGACGCTTGTGTACTACAGCTCGGGCCGGCAGAGAGCTCAGCACCGCCGCGCCGGGCACCGTGTCTTTCTTGATCAGCAGGACGGAGCGGCTCCCAGACCGAGCTGCCTGGAGCTGCGAGTGAGGACCAACAAGCCTTGCCACACGGGCAGTCGCCAGGCAACGACCGCGCTCTGCTGCAGCGGCGGCAGCGGCCACGAGCCCGCGGCAGCCAAGGGCAGCGGACGGGGGCCGAGCACGGCGGGCCTGAGCTCCCGGCAGATCTGCATCTTGGCACAGTCATCAAAGGAGGCGGCGCCTCTGGCGGCAGTGTTGGCCCCTGTGCCAGGCGGGCGCTTTCTGGTGGCTGCCGGGTGCGCACAAGGCTGTCGCACGGCTGCCCCTCACTCGCCTCAGGCTCCATGTTGATGTCTACATTCATCAGAGCCCGCAGCCAAGCACCGCAGGACCAGCTGAGAGGCTTTGCAAAACTCGTCTTGCTCGGGTCAGGCATACAGACCAAACAAACAGAGGTTGCATACGCTGAGACGCCTGTGCCCTGCGGCAGGTCGTGCCCCATGGCGCGCACTCCGCTCCTGACAGCCGCAGCGCTGTGCCTCCTGGCCTGCCTGGCGCCGGCGCGCGCGGTGCGCCCGCGCCCGCGCTCCCACCATGCTGGAACCCGGAGCGCCTCGGCCGCGCGGGCTGACGCGGCGGCCCGCGCAGGACGACGCGCGCGCGCGCCGCGCGCTGCGGCAGTATGCGGGCAACTACAAGTACAACACGCTGGCGGGCGTGGAGGACGAGAAGGGCACCGGCGCGATCTACGGCACCGACGAGAAGGCCACCGTCTGCCTCTTCCCGCGCGGCAGCGTCAACGAGTGGAACGTGCGGGCCCGGCGCGCCGGCCCCGGCGGGCCGCCCTGCGGCCCCGCATGCGCGCCGGGTGCCTGAACCCCGTGGGGCCTGGGCGCAGCTGAAGGTCGTCCAGGACGTGCTGCAAGTCACGGCCGAGGCGCTGGTGGCGGTCGCCGGGCGCGGCTCGTTCATCGCGCCCAAGAAGGGCGCGCTCGTGTATGGGCCGCAGTGCCTGCTGTACGACTTCGTGTGCAACTTCAACTACCAGGGTGCGCACATCATAAGGCCGCAGAGCCCTGCTAGCGGCAGAGCCCTGCTAGAGCCGTCCGAGCGAGCCGGGGCCGCGCGCGCGCAGAGCCGTGCAACCTGCACGGCATCTGCCAGACCAACAACACCTGCTTCTGCGGCAACGGCTACGCGTCGTGCGCGCCGTCGACCGGGCTGCAGCCGCTGCCCGGCACGCTGTACGGCACCTACGCGTCCAGCGCCGGCTGCGAGACCAACCTGGTCACTGACGTCTACAACTGCGGCCACTGCGGCAACGTGCGCCCCCGGCCCCGCCATTGGTGCACCGGCTGCCCGCGCGTGTGCCCCCCCGCCCATGCAAATGCTGACGCGCGGGCTGCCGCGGCGCCAGGTATGCTCCACCGCGCTGCCCTTCTGCAACAGCGGCGTCTGCAGCGCCAACGTCGCGCCGCCGCCGCCGCCGCCGTCCGCCTCGCCGCCGCCGCCGCCCGCGAGCGGCAGGCGCATGCTGGAGACGCCCATTGAGCCGTGGGCTGACGACGGGGCGGGCGACGGCGACGGGGACGACTGGGACGGCATGGGGGCCTAGTGTGACTACGCAGGCACTGTATGAGATCCGCCTCAGTGTGTCCACAGCAGCACAGCCCCCGCTGAGCATGGCGCTGGCGGAGTACTGTGCCGTCCGCGCATCTCGTGATTTGATTAGTGTTTCATTGGCTGCAGCAGCGCCTCGCGCAAGAATGTTTGCAGTGACGAGGCGGCTGTGCTTGAAATTCTGTGTTAACAAGAGGCGCCATGGCGCGTGCACGCTATGCAAGTTGCACACGCGAGGCGTCCTAGGAAGGCTGCCTCGGGAGGCATACCCTGTGTAAAACATGGGTTATGTCGGCATGGCTTACACCACACACAAGCGTGCCGCAGCATCTCCGCAGAGCAATGCCAGGGCGCTGCCAACTGCTCGCCATCGCATTCCGCAGCCCTGCAGCATGCGTACTTGGAAGAGACACCCATGAGTCGGGAGGCGGGGTGCGGCCGCGTGCCCGTGGCACGGAAAATGCACCTGGCTCTGCGCCAGCAAAACTGGGAGCGGACACCTGAAGCGCTGCATGCACTGTCGGGACGCTGTCCTAGAGCCCCCGAAGCTGGCATCCAGCCGCTGCGTTGCATGCCCACAGAGGGAAAGAAGATCCGGGCGGGACCCGCGAGCGCTGAGAAAGGCCCCGCGCGCCGATCACATGAGCCGCAGGGTTGGCGCACGTGCGTTGGCTCGCCTACGCGTTCAGCACGGGCTCGGAGACCAGCGGCTCTGGCTGCGCCACGTCCGGCGCGCCGGCGATGTCGGCGCGCGGCCGCACGTTCATGTACAGCCCGCTGGACGTGTGAATGGTGGCGCCCTGCGCGCGGCGCGCCGCTGAGCCGCCGCGGGCCGCGGCGCGCGGCATGGGCAACCCCTGCCGGGCTGCAGCGCGGCGGCCGCCGGGCGGGGTGTGCGGGGCGCCGCACCGTCGTCATGCCCACCGGCGGCGCGTCGGCGGCCATGCTGAACTCGAAGCGCCGCATGAGCACCGCCAGCGCCACCACCGACTCGAACAGCGCGAACTGGTCCCCTGCGCAGCAGCCGCACAAGCCTCAGGGCGGCGCCGGCGACAACCGGCTGCCTGCGGCGCGACGCCGGTCCCGCCCGGCCCGGTCGCGGCCTGAGCGCCGGCGCGCGAGCGTGACCAGGCGACACAGGCGCCGGCCGCCAGGCGCCCGCCGCAGGGCGCGGTGCGGGGCGCGCCGATGCACTTGCGCTTGCCGCCGCCGAAGGGCAGGTAGGCGAAGTTCTCGGTGACCTCGGTCGGCACCGGCGCGTCCAGCGGGAAGCGGTCCGGGTCGAAGCTGTTGGGGCGGGCCCAGTACTCGGGCGACCTGCGCGGCCGCCGCGCCGTCGGCGCCGTCGGCGCCGCACGCGCACGCATGCCCCTGATCGAGGCGTCTGTCTGCCGCCGCTCTGGCAGGGCAGCCCGGCGCGCCAAGGGACCAGCGCTGCGTGGGGGGTCGCGCAGCGCACGCCCCCGCCTGGGTCCTTTTCCTGTCCATGCGGGCGCAAGCAGGCGGCGCCCGCGGCCGAAGCGCAGGGGGCTGGCGCGGGCGCGCGTCGACCTGTGCAGGTTCCAGACGGAGATGAAGATGTCGGCGCCGGCCGGCAGGTGGAAGCCGGCGAGCGTGTCGGGGCCGAGCGCGCGGCGGATGAGCACGGGCGGCTGCGGGTACAGGCGCATGGCCTCGTTGATCACGCGCGTGGTCAGCCGCAGCGCCTTCACCTGCTCCACGCCTGGCCGGCCGTCGCCGACCACCGCGTCCACCTGCGCGCGGCGCCGGCTGGGCACGGGCGGGCGCCTTCACGACGGCGGGCCTAGCCGCCCGCCGGCGGCCCCTTCGCTGCACGCCTCCGCACGCGTGTTGGACTTGCCCCGGCCGTGCACGCAGCCGGGCACCGGCCGTGGCGCAGCGCACGCCCCTCACGGCAGGGCGGGCGTCTTGGGCGGCTGCGCGGCGCAGGGGCGCCCGGGACGGCAGCGACCCCGCAGCGGATGAGGCGGCGGAGGGGCGCGAGGCGGCGGGGTGGGTGGGCGCGCGCCTCGGCCTGCAGGCGCGCGACCACGTCCGGGCGGCTGGCCAGGCAGTGCAGCGTCCACGTCAGCACGGCCGCAGTGGTCTCGTGCCCGGCGATCAGCATGGTCATCAGGTCGTCGCGCAGCTGCTTGCTGGATATCTGCACGCCCGCTGGGGCGTGTCAGCCGACTTGTGCAAGAGCCAGCGCGCCGCCCGCCTGCGCCTCTGCCTCATGATGTCAGTGCTCAACTCAACTCGGAGGCTTGCCTCGCAGGGGCGCGCAGCTGGACAGCGGCCCGGCCGCGCGCCGGCACAGTGCACCAGGGGAGACAAGCGCGCGCATCAGCAGCAGCAAGCGCGGCGCGCACGGGCCTGCACGCGCGGCACAGGCGGGCGCGCAGCCGCGGGGCGCGCGGGGGCGGAGGGCGGCGCGCCTGCTCGCCCGAGGCCAGCAGGAAGTGCAGGATGCTGGGGTCGGCCGCGCTCAGGAACTCGTCCACAAACTCCGCGTCCTCCTCCTCCACCTGCGCGCGCGGCGCCGGTGCGCGTCTGCACAGCCAACCGCCAGTGCAGGCGCGGCAGGCGGCCCGCCCCGGCGGGCACGCAGCAGCGCTCGACGGCCGCGCCCTGGGGGACCGTAGCGCGCCGCCGCTGGCGCGAGCGGCACCAGGCCGAGCCGGGCGGCGCACCAGGCGCTTGCACTTGGAGATGAGCGCGTCGAGCGCCTGGTTGACGACGGCCAGCGCGGCGGTGCAGCGGCGCTGGCGCGGCACCGCCCAGCGCAGCGGCGCCAGGTTCCAGTACGGCACCGGGTACGTGCTGCGGTACTCCGCCTCGCGCAGCACCGTGTACACCGCCTGCCGCCCGCCCGCGGCACGGCGCTCTGGGCGTTTCCCCCCGTGCCCCTTGCCACAATGGCCGCCATGCTGCTGCGGAGCCCGCCGGACCGGCGACGGCGTGCGCGTCCGGCTGCACGCGGCAGGCTGGAACAGGCGACGCGCGCGCTGGTTGGGTGCTGGCACCAGCGCGCAGGCGGCCGGCCGGTCGGCACCTGGATGACCGGGTCGTCGGTGGTGAGCGAGTCGAAGTCGTAGTTGAACACGGCGCGGCCGATGATGTCCAGCGTCAGCCGACTGAAGAAGTTCTCCATCTCCACCGCACGGCCCTCCTGCGCGCGCGGCCGCCGCGCTCGGGCGCCCCGCCCGCGCCCTACCCCAGCCCCGCTCACAGCCCCTGCAGTCGGGCCTGCGTGCATCCCGCAGCGGCGCTACGGCCGGGTGATGCTGGTTCGAGCGCGGGGCCGCCCGCGCGCCGCACCAGGTGCGCCGCCTGCAGCGTGCGCGCGCCATGGAGCGCGCTGTCGCCGAACATGCCCACCATGGACTCGATGTAGCGCCGGTGCAGCGCGGGCACGATCGCGCGGCGGCGCGTGCGCCAGATCTCGCCGTCCGCCGGGATGAGCCCTGCTCGCGTCAAACAGCCGCTCTCCGCCCGGCAGCAGAGGCATGGGTAGCACGCGCACGCGCGAGGTGCGCCCACACTCTCTGGCGGCCGACCAGGCAGGCCCCTTGCACATGCGCGCGCGGCAGCACAAGCTGCTGCAGAGCGCCCGCCAGGGCGCGCCAGGGCCGCGCGGCTCTGCACCGCCCGCGGGGCGCACCCTTGCCCATGACAAAGTCCAGGATCTCCGACAGCAAGCCCTTGGAGTAGTTGGCCGCGTTGGTCAGCAGAATATGCCGCGCCAGCGCCGCGTCCGACACCACCACAAAGCTCTTCGGCCCAAAGCTCAGCCGGAAGACCTGGCGGCGCGCCCCACCACGCCCGCGCTCGACCGAGACGGCGCCCAGCGCGGGGCAGCACGCATGGCCTCACTTTGCCCGCCATACCGCCACGCGGTCGAGCAGCGTGCAGGCAGGCACCCCGGCGGTGCGGCTCGGCGCGTGACGACAAACCGGGAGTCGCTGCTGCAGGCAAGCAGGCCGGCCATCAGGCGCTAGTGTGGGGCGCCGCCGCGCACCTTGCCGTATGCCAGGAACAGGTTGTACAGCGGCACAAAGACGGGCTGCCCGACAATCTGGCGTATGTCGCCCCGGGCCTCGGGCATGCGCGCCGCGGCCGCCGCGCGCCACTGCTGCCCCTTCTTCGCAAGCGCGTATGACATGGCCCGCCCTGCGTGGCCCGAGCGGTCCAGGTGAAAGGGGGGCTGCCGCTCACGGCTGTGCTCAGTGCCATGCATGCAAATGCGGCGCTTTGCTTCCCTACGCTGCCGCAAGTCAGCGCAAAGTTTCAATGCGTATACGTCGTAAATCCTGCAGCTTGACAGGAGCACCGCGGCGCCCAATCTTGCATCATACATGCGGCGCACCCGGGCCGACGGGGTCCTTTGCCAGAGCTTTACGCAACGGGCGCGTCAGCTTCTCCTTCGTGCTGCCCTCGTCGGTGAACTCGCCGCTCAGGATGCGGCTGTCCAGGCTGCCGCCGCTCTTATCTTTTACCTCGAAAGTGTCCTCCGCGCCGTCCAAGGCGACTGGCCTGGCCCCATTCTGGGATGCGTCCCTTGGAGGCACGCCATTGCCGCCTGCGCTGGCGGCTGCGCGGCTGCAGCAGCGCTCGGCGCCGCCAGCGGGCCAGGGCGCGGTGCGGGGGCAGCGCTGCCGGAGCAGCCGCGGCCGCGCGGCGGTGAAGAAGGGCCCCTCATAGAGGGGCAGTGTCCTCATCGCGCACCACAGGCGTCTGCCACCTGACGAGCTCCGCTTGGACTCAGGCTCAGCGTTGCCAGAAAACCTGCTCATTTCCCAGGTCCTGCCTCCTGGGATCAGCCGACGGTCCGTATGTGTGTGACAGTGCTCATGCTGCGCCTCGCTACGTGGGTAAGCAATCAAACCCGAAGCAAGAGGTGTCAGGAAAATGCCCTGTGCAATTCCAACAGCGCCACAAAGGCGGTGACGGGTGGTGCAGAGGTGGTGAAGGTGGTGCTGATGAGTCACCTTCAGTACGTGTTATGATTCTTGCACTACCTGCTGTGCGAGGCTGCAACCACACCCTGCATGGGCAAGAGTGCCAGAAGCCTGAGGGCAATATGGTGCAGGCTAATGCACACGCTTCTCTTACACTTTTTGAGACGCCATACAACATGCAGTCGTCGTAAGTCACTCTGGACGCTGTTGGTCATGACAGGTTGCACACTCACAACCTCACTAAACTCTCAGACTCCGCTCTCTCGCTCCACAACAAGTACACGCGCTCAGCTGCGCGGGCGCTTCCTGGCCTTCCGCCTGCTGGCAGCGCCAGGTTCCAGAGCCTCTGCGCTGGCTGCCGGTGCAGGCGCGGCGGCCTCCTCCTCGCCCTCCGCGGCAGGCTCCTGCGCCCGTGGAGAGCTCTCAGCAGGGTCGGCTCCCTCCAGAGCCTGCCGTCTTGTGCACTTGCCTCGCCTCTGCTCCACACCACACACACCTGAACCTGAACAACATGCACCAAATCACGGCCTTGCAACTCACAGGCGGTCGCACCGCACCTGCATGCTCTGCAGGACAGCCTCCCAGGTCAAGCCCGCCTCGCCATAGCCGTCACTCTCAGCATCGCTGCCGCCCTCCTCGCCCACGTCTTCCCTCTCCGAGCCACCCTCCTGCACATCACGGCGCCCAATCACAAGCCAGTCCGGGCGCTCCAAGCCTGGCCTGCACCTCACTGCCTGACAGCGACTGAGTCACATCAATGGAAAAAGCAATAATTGTCTGTGGCCTGCACACGCAGCCCGCTGCGCTGTCACTGACAGGCGCGCCTACTTTGCGATACAGCCTGCTTCAGAAATCACTCGGCCGCGCTGGCAGGGTCGCCGCGACAACACAAGGAAGCCAGAGGCGCACTGAGCCACTGCCGCCGCCGCCGCTGGGCGCGGCGTCCGCGCCGCTGCGCGCGCGCTCCGCATCTGCATGCTCCGCACCCGCGCCTGCCTCCTCGCCTGTGCCAGATCGCTCGCGTCACTTTCCGCCTCCAGAGCAGCAAGGGCTGGCAAGGCAAGCAGCGCAGGCAGCCAGCAGCAGGCGCCCTTTCTCACCGCCGCAGACCGTGCGGGCGCAGCAGCCTGCCGGCGTCACGCCACTCATCACTGCAGGGCACCGCGCTCAACTGGGCTCGTCGCTCACAGGCCGCACAGCAGCAGCTTGCCGGGGGCCAGCGCACCGCCGCCGCGCTCGCCCGACGCCGCGGCCGCGTCCTCGGCCAGGAAGTAGTCCTCGCGCACCGGCAGCGCCTGCGCGGCCTGCGCGGCCGCCGCCGCCGCCGCGCTCTCCGCGACCGCCGCGGCTGCCGCCGCGGCGGTCGCCGCGTCGCCGTCGCCGGCGCCCGCGTCGTCGGCCTGCGCGCCCACCGGCGCTTGTTCGGCCCAGTCTTCTCGAGCGTGCCAACATGCTGACTAGTCCGGCTGGAAGCTGGAAAGCCCCCCGCCCGGCCTGCTCACACGCAGCGATAACCGCAGACACACTGGCGCAAGATGTCGCACAACAGAGACGCGCACCGTGACAGCCTCGGCCGGGGCGGCGGGCGGCGGGTCGACCGTGTAGCCGGGCGGCAGCTCGAAGAAGGGGATCTTGCCGCGCTGCCAGTCATGCAGCACCATCTTGGCGGTCGTGTTGAGGTCGGGCTCGCCGCCGCGGCCCAGCTTGCCGCTCGCGCGCGCCAGCTGCGTCAGGAAGTCGGTCGCGTCCGCCCAGGCCGCCAGCTTGTACGCGCGCCGCTGCGCACGCGCCGCTCCCGCGGTGAGCGCATGCACAGTCTCCGACCGTGCTGCGGCCCTGTTGCATGAGTCGAGCGCAGGTGTGCGCCCAGCAGGCAGAGCGCAACACGCGGCTGCCGCCCTGACAAGACACCCGGCGCCCGACACTCAGGGGGGGATAGCGCCGGGCGGGCGCGCACCACGTACTCGGGCTTGACTCGCGCCAGGACCGCCGCGATGTGCTCCGACGCGTCCTCCTGCGCCGCGGCACCCGCGCCTGAGCCAGGCGCATACAATGTGAGCGGCAATGCGCTTACTTCGGACGGCACGCGCGAGGGTACACGCTGCTGGCCCGCGGCCACCGCTGCGGGGCACCACACGGTCAAGCACCGCATGTGGCGCAACACCCACTGATCAAAGGGGCGTCACAGGGACAATCAAGCCCATTGAAGCCCAGTCTTAGCCCTCTGCCTGTGCATGCCGCGCCGAACGGCCCACGCACGACGCCGGCGCCCTCTCTACGCCCAGCGGGCGCGCGCCAGGTTCTCCACGCGCACGACGCCCTTGAGCACGGACTGCGTCTCCGAGTCGCCCGCCTTGCTGTACACGACGCCGGGGCAGTCGATGAGGAAGATGCGCTTCATGAGCGTGATGTACTGCCACACCTTGGTCTCGCCCGGCACCGGCGCCACCTTGCACACCTGCGCCGCCGCGCGCGCGCCCGGCCGCGCGTCTCAGGGCCGCCCGGGCGGCCGGCGCGCTGTGCGCAGGGTCACGCTGCTGGGTCTCACAGGAGCCTGGCGCGCCAGGTGCGGAGCAGAGCCCCCGGATACGTCCCGGGCTGGGCGCGGCGGGCGCCGTGCAAGGGGAGAGTGCATGGGGGAGAACGGCGCGGCTGTCTGCACCGAGGTCTCGCGGGCGCCACGGCCGCAGCCGGCGCGCGCGCTCTCTGCCGCCGGCCGAGGCCGGCGCGCGGTGCCACATCGCTGTCTGCCTCACCTTGCCGCGTTGCCGGGGCGCTGGGCAACAGGGTGGTTGGGAGGCAGCGGCGCTGACTTGGACGGCACGCAGCACCGCACCGGCGCAACGGCACGATGTCAGGGGCGCCGGGGACTCACGTGAGCCCCCCGGCTGGCCGCACACGGCAGCCGGGGCGGGGCGGCGCGCCTTCTTCGTGCGCAGCGTGTTGATGACGGAGGACTTGCCGACGTTGGGGTAGCCGACAAAGCCGACGCTGATGTACTTCTTGTCACTGCGCAGGCGCGCCAGCTGGCGCAGCAGGCCCAGCAGGCTGCCCTTGCCGAACGGGTTGGTGATGGACGCGTGGAACGCGAGCGTGGGGAACTCGGCCGACAGGTGCTTCAGCCAGCGCTTGGTCGCCCACGCCGGCACCTGCCGCGGGCCAGTCCGCAGGACCTGATATCCATGCCCCTGCTTGTAAAGCACGCTGCAGTCAGAGTATAAACAACTTTGCACAAGCGGGTACCTGTGTGTCACGGGTTGCATCACGTGATCACAGCATGCGAGCAACAATTACACCCCAGCGGCTTGGCGGCGGCGGCCTCAGGCTAACGAGATTCCAGCAGTGGAGGTCGTCACAGCGGCGCTCTGATGGTACGGACAAACTGTTGGGTCATCACGGGTCCGCCGCCGCCAAGCCCCAGGTCGGTGTGTCTGTCACCGACAAAGGTCAGGGAAGATAACGCCCGGGCCCCCGTGCGCGGGGCCGCACCAGGTCGCACTTGTTGAGCAGCAGCAGCATGTGCTTGTGGCGCGCGTGCTTGCGCAGATGCTGCTCCAGGTAGCGGCAGCGCGTGCCGAGCGGGTCGCGCGCGTCCAGCACCTGCCGGCCCCCGACGACCCCGTCGCCGCCGGGCCCCTTGGCGTGCCCCGCCAGGGCCCGCTGTGTGGGCACGCGCGCGTTTTTGGCATCAACCGCGCAGCAGCCTTGACAGGCCACGCGCCGCCCCTAGCTGTGCTCGGGGTCACTGCGGCCGCGCAACGCGACCAGGCCAGGGCGGCGCGCGCCTGGATGACCACGTCGCTGGAGTCAACTACCTTGAACAGCTCGCCCCAGATGCGCCGGCTCTGGCCCTTGTCGAACAGCTTCTCGCGCGCCGCGCTGCGCACGCCGTCGTCGGCTGCCTCCTCTGCCTCGTACGCCGGCGCGGCCTTCTCCGCAAACCTGGCGCGCGCGGGGCGGCACCTGAGCGCTCCTGCGCGGCAGCGGACCGCGAGCCGGCTACACCTCTCACGCGCGCCCGCGCGCGCCCCCGAGGCACTTAAGGCAACAGGGCGGGGTGGAGCCTGTGCACAGAGACACATCCTGCACGCTGACCTGGCCCCGCGCCGCGCCTGGGAGGGCGCGTCAGGGAGGCGCGATCGGCGCGGGCGCACGTGGCGTTGACGCGCAGCGCGGACGCGGCCAGGTCCGCCAGCGAGTCCGCGGCCAGCTTGGGCCGCTTGCGCGTGCGCTTTGCGCCGAACGTGGCCGCGAACGGCTGCGTCTGCACCAGGCTGGCGCGCGCCGCCTTGCCCGCCGCGGCCGCCTTGGCCTCCGGGTCCTCCAGCAGCGCCATCGGCAGCTTCTTCTCGCGTAGCAGCACCGTGTACGCGTCGTTCACCTGCGCCGTTGCGCCGCCGCCCGTGGGGGGGGGCAGCGCTGTGGCCCTTGCAGGTGTGCAGCAGGAGCGCTTGGGTACAGGCCACAGCTCCTGAACCAAGCGGAACACGCTCTCTGGGGTACAGACCAGAGCTCCTGAACCAAGCGGCACGTGCTCTCACATTGCCCGCCCGGCAGCCCAGCACCGCCAGGAGCAAGGGCCCCATAAGAGCGCGCCTTGGTGCTCATCTCCTCGCGGAAGCGCTCGAGCGCCTTCTGGTCCGTCACGCGCGAATTCTGGAACCAGCCGCGGTTGGGCTGGATGCGTGTGTTGGGCAGCTCCTTGGATTGGAGGTCCTGCGAGCGCGGATGCGCCACGTCGGGCACGCGCTGCGCGGCCACCGGCGCAGGCATAGCCGGGCACGCAGAGCGCGGCGCGCCTGGTGCAGGATCTTCCCGCGCTTGTCGCGCGTCGCCGTCTTCTTGTACATGTTGAGCCGCCGCACCTGCGCGGCGCGCGCCAGCGGCGCTCGGCCCCCGCCTGCCAGGCCTCCCTCTCACAGCAGCCCCGCGTGAGCTCAGGCAGGTCTGGGCACCCACCGTCGCGGCATCGCGCTGGTTCTTGCCGCCCTTGCTGGGGCGGTTGGCGTCCAGCGGGTGCTTGGGCTTGCGCGTGTCCGCCACGCTGACCTTTTTCGCCTTGGCCATCGTGAGAGCTTGCCTGGTGCCCTGGCCCGTCTCGCAGCCGACTGCTCGGGCATCCAGTAGCTCAACCAGGCCGTCCGACCACCCCGGCCCATACCCAAGCGTGTTGAGGGTTCGCTGCCGGCGCCTATCCACAAGCCAGCAGAGAGGCCTGGCTGCAAGCACCTCAGCGCGCGATACGTTCCAGGATGAGCGAGACGCAGCAGCGTGCGCAGCCCGGACCCCACATGTGTGTCTGCACTGCGTGTCCTGTCCCTCCACACTCCCTTTTGTGTGTCGATAAGCGGCTCGTGTTGCCACGGCACAGTGCCTTATTGTCCCGACCTGAACGCTTGTATAAAGAACGCTTGCTCTGCGAGCAGGCACGCGTGAGGCGCCGCCAGACGCGCCGCAGTTTGAGGACAGGTGTGCCGCACGCTGCGGCCGTCTCGTGTGTGCCTCTGAGCTTTTTGCGCTCACGTGTGCTTCCTCAGTGGCTGCCTTTGTCAGAGATTGGCGCACCACCGTGAGCGTGTGCACGCGCGTGCAGCGAGGATGTGATACTGTCCGACCCGTCAGACGACGGGGACGACGGCAACCGCACAGAGGACGTGCGCCCCGCTCCGGACCCGCCTGCTGCTCCTGCTCGCTCGGCGGCTGGCGGCAGGCTGCAGCGGCCCGCACGCGCGCCCAGGACTTTGAGTACTCCAATGACGCGGCGGTGGAGGCCAGCTATGGCGCGCAGCACGACGAGCACGAGCGCTTCGAGGAGCCGGAGGAGGGCTTTGAGAGCGCGCAGGAGCAGGAGGACGTGCTGGACGTGCGCCACGCCGAGGGTGCGCGCGCCGCCTGCCGGCGCGCTGCAGCGACGCGCGCCTGGCCACCGGCTTTGACGCCGGGTGCGGCTCGCGCAGAGGAGGCGCGCGCGTTGACGGCAGCGCGGCAGCGCTCGTCGGCGGCCGCGTCGCAGGCCGCAATGGACAAGGCGGCGGCAGAGGTGCAGCACGACGAGCGCGAGCGCGCTGAGCGTGCGGCGGCCGCTCAGTTCAAGGTCAGCGATGACCAGACGGCCGGCGAGGGCGGCAGCGCCGACGCGCAGGATGCGCCTGGCAGCGACGCGCCCGGCCCGGCCAGGGCGCCCTTTGGCGGCGGCAACGGCGCCGAGGTGCGGCCGTTGGCTCTTTTTGTCCCTTCTTTTTGTCCCGGACTGCGACCCAGGCTGACGGCTATGGAAACAATTGCCTGCCTGCAAGTGCTGCAGGGTGTTCTTCCGACCCGACCATGCTATCGACTGCCATAGGCACCGCATGCGCTCTCCTGGCAGCCAGCCACAAATAGCATGCGAGTGTGCGCAGCCTGGCTTGCCGGCAGGCTTCCCCTGTCTGCCGCATGTGGTGATGGTGCCGTGCTCGCGCGCAGCCGCGTTCGTCGGAGCGGCCGCCGGACGCGCCGGTCGATGTGGCGGGCATCATGCGGCGCGTGGTGGAGGCGCACGACAGGCACGATGGGCAAGACGCCGGGCCGGAGGTCCACGTGCAGGAGCATGCGGAGGAGCATGTGCAGGAGCATGCAGAGAAGCATGCGGGTGAGCATGCGGAGGAGTATGCAGAGGAGCACGCGGAGGAGTACGTGGACGCGCATGTGGAGGAGCATGCGGAAGTTGCTGAGCTGGAGCCTGCGCCGTCCGGCCCGCCGCCCGCCGGCAAGAACGGCGCAGCGGAGCGCGCCAGCCCCGACGCGCCGGCCGAGCCGGCGGCACCGGCGCCCGGCGGCAACGGCCCCGCCGCGCCCGCACCCGCAGACCCGCCCCGGCCGGCGACGAGCCTGGGTGAGCACTCTGCTGGCGGCGCGCTGCCGCCACCGCCGGCCCCGGCCCCAGCGAGCAGGCCGGCCGACGCCGAGCAGCTGCCTGCGCCGGCGGCCAAGGCGGCCGAGCCGGAGAGCACGCCGGCGCCGGCGCAGGAGAGCAAGCCGGCCGAGCCGGACGACAGGCCCGCGCCAGCGGCCGAGCCGGAGGGCAGGCCCGCACCGGCGCAGGAGAGCAAGCCGTCCGCGCCGGACGGCAAGGCGCCCGCGGCTGAGGGCCGGCCCAGCGGCCTGGGCGCGGCGGGGCTGCCGTCGCTGCCGGCGCGCCCGGCGCCGCGCGGCGGCCTCGGCGCGCTGCCCGCGCGCCCGACGCCCGGAGGCCGCCCGGCGCCGTCTGCGGGTGCGGCCGCCCGCGCGCGCGTGCCGAGCGCCATGCCCCCAGACCGCATGTCGCGGTGCTGCAGGCTCGAGGGTGTGTTGGTGTGCTGTCGGGTACGCACATGCAGCCACATGCTGCAGCCACATGCTCATGAGAAGCGGACAGGGCGCTGAGGCGCAGGCCCGATCTGCGCGGAGGTAGTGGCAGACGCTGAGCCAGGCCGCGCTCACCCACCCTGCGCTCGCAGGGCCCGGCCGCGGGCCATCGCTCCCAGCTCGGCCCGCCAACAGCGGCAGCGCGTCGACGTCGGCGCCGGCCAAGGGCGCGCCTGGTCCGGCCCCGGCTCATGCCGCCGACCCGCATGGCTCCCCGTAGCCCGCGCTCAGGATCCTCTCCTGCCGCGCCCTGCGTCGCAAGCGTGCGAGCCGACCTGCTGGCTGCCTGGCTCAGCAGCGCCCGCTCAGGGTGCCGGCGGTGTCGCGCAGGAGGCGCGCCCGCACCGCCCACAGCCGGCGCTGCCGGCAGCACGGGCGCCGGCGCCGCTCGGCCCACGCCCGCCGTGCCGGCCAAGGCGGGCGGCGGAAGCGGCGGCGGTGGCGGCGCGGGCGCGGGCGCGGGCGGGGGCGCCGGCGCCGGCGGCGGCGCGGGCGCGGGCGCGCTCGCGGCGCGGGGCGCCGCCGGCGGCGGCGGCGCGGGGCCCGGCGGCGGCACCGGCGGCGCGGGCGCCGTGGCGGGCGCGGCCGAGTCGGAGGAGACGCGCGCGCTGCGCGAGAAAGTGCTGGCGCTGCATGTGGTGCTGCTGCGCATTGCGCTGCGCTTGGGCCAGTCGCCGCGCTCGTCGCTGGTGTCGCAGGTCGTGTACCGGTGCGCCCGGCCGCGCCCTGCGCCCGCTGCGTGCGCTGCGAGCTGGCCTGCGCTGCTTGCGGCCGCACAGCAGGGCGCGCCGAGCATGCAGCCGCGCCCCCGCCCGCGCCAGGGGTCCGCCCGAGCGGGGCGTGCGCCGCGCGCAGGCTGGACCTGGCGGAGCGCATCCGCGCGCCGCCGCGCGGCGCGGTACGGCGCAACGTCATGGACGTCGCGCTCGACAAGGCCACGCGGCTGGAGGCCGAGGCCGGGCCGCCCGCGCCGCTGCCGTTCATGGCCACTGTGCTCGTGCTCGGCATGGCCGGCGTGGGCAAGAGCGCCACCATCAACAGTCTGCTCGGTTCCTCCGATGCGGCCAACACCGGGACCTTTGCGCCCGCGACACGCAAGGCGCGCCCGCGGCCGCCAGGCTCCCCTCACTGTCGCTCGGCCGGCAGCGTGCAGCATCGCCGGTCGCACGTCCGCCAGAGCAGCCAGCCCAGACGCGCGCTGCCTGGCCCGGCTACTGAGCGTTCTCTGCTGCACCGGGGTCCCTGCGTGTCCCTGCGGGTGCACCGCACGCGCGCATGCGCGCCGGCAGTGTCTGTGCAGACGGCCGGGCTTGGCGGCTGCAGCCTGGCGCGGCGCGACAGGTGCGCATCATCCAGGGCAGCGTGGCGGGCATCCCCATGCGCTTCATCGACACGCCGGGCCTGCAGCCCGCGGCGAGCGCGACATCCGCCAACGCGCGCGTGCTGCGCGACATCCGCTCCGCGCACAACAAGTACAAGCCCGACATTGTTCTCTACTTTGACCGCATGGACATGGTGCGCGCCCCCCGACGCTGCGGCCGGACCTGGCCTCTGGGGCCGGCGCAGCATGCCCGCAGCTCCCGCCGCCGGCCCCGCCCAGCCCGCCTGCACGCGCGCCCGCGGGGCACGAGCGGCGCGCAGGAGCCGGCGCGCGGTGGGCAGGCGCGGCGCCTGGCTGCGGCGCGCTGGGGCTGCAGGCGCGGCGAGCGGGGCCCAGAGCGCGCCTCCCTTTTGGCGCGGCCGGCAGGCGCGCCGGCGCGCCCGCGCGTGAGCGGCATGCGCTGCTGTGCGCAGGTGCGCCGCGACTTTGGCGACCTGCCGCTGATCAAGGCGATCACGGGCGCGCTGGACGGCGCTATGTGGTTCAACGCGATCGTGGTGCTGACGCATGCGGCCGCCGCGCCGCCGGACAACGCGAGCGGCGCGATGTCGTACGAGATGTATGCGAGCAGCCGCACGCACCTGCTGCAGCAGTCCATCCGGCGCGCCCCCGCGGCGCTGCTGCCGCCGGGTGCCGGGCGCGTGCGCTGCGCGAGCGCCGAGCGGCTGAAGTGCATGCGCCGCGCTCCCCTGCGATGGCGGGGCGCCCCGGCGCGCGCGGCCAGTTGACGGGCGGCCCCGCGCGCGAGCAGGCAGGCCGCGGGGGACATGCGCCTGCTCAACCCGGTGGCGCCCGCGGAGAACCACCCCAACTGCCGCCGCGACGACAAGGGCCGCGCGGTGCTGCCGGGCGGGCAGCCCTGGCAGCAGCAGCTGCTCATGCTGTGCCTGTCGTCCAAGGCGCGCCCCCTTGCTTCTGGGCCCTCGCCCGGCCCCGGCGTCCGCCCACGCATACGCTGCCATGGCCGCCCCATGACCTGCCCGCGCCAGGCGCCGTGCGGCGGGCGCACTCCCTGCGCTGGCACCCGCGCCTGGGCCGCTCCAGGCCTGCGCGGAGCGCGCCCGGCCGGCGGGGCCGACGGCGCCACGCCCCGGTCTGACGGATGGGGCGCCGCCGCGGCAGGTGCTGGCGGACGCGGACGCGCTGCTGAAGATCCCGGCGGGCAACGCCGCCGCGCGCGGCATGGCGCAGATGTTCCGCATGGGCCAGCGGCTGCCGCCCATCCCGCACCTGCTGTCGGTGATGGTGCAGCCCAAGGCGCCGCGGCAGTTCCCGGACGAGGAGGCCGACATCAAGCGCGACGACCAGATCGCGCGCCTGGCCTCCGAGGACGAGCGCCGCAAGGAGGCGCGCCCCCGGGCGCCCGGCGCAGGGGCCAAATGCAAGGCCCGCGGCTGCAAGGCCCGACCGCCCTTGGTGCGCAGCACTGGACGCTCTAAATGGGTGTCCGGCACGAGGCCATGATGCTGTCATTGTGTATGCACTACGCGTGAGCTGACAGGACGGCGGCCGCGCGCGCAGATCCGCAAGCGCCGCGAGTTCCTCAAGGCCAAGCGCGAGGAGGCCAAGCAGGCGGCCGAGGAGGGGCACAACCCCGCGCAGGCGCGCCCGCGGGCCTGCTCTGCGCGCCCCTTCAGGCGCTGTCAGTGTTGCGCCCCAGCGCACTCTCCATGCACCCCGCGTGCGACCGCGCCGAGGCGCCGTCCCGTCGCGCGCCCAGCGCCAGACGCGCGACGCGGGCCCGCCCGGCTTGAGATGCGCGCCGGAGCCTGTGCTACGCTTGTTGCCACGGCCGCCGCGTCGAGGGCCCGGTGCACAGCAGCTGGGCCGCGCATGATGGGCGGGGCGCTGGGCGCAGGTGGCCATCCCGGCGCCCGACCCGCCGCTGCCGCCCACCTTTGACGCGGACACGAACACGCACCGCTACCGCTTCCTGGAGCAGCCGGGCGGCTGGCTGGCGCGGTGCGCCTGGCCGCACTCTGGTTGCACGCCATGCGTGTGCTGTGGGAGGGTGCTGTGGGAGGGAGCTGGCGCAGCATTGAGCACTGCCAGGCCGGCCCTCCTCGGCCCAGCATGCGCGCTGGCTGCACGGTGGCTGCGCTGTCAAGGGCGCGCGTCGGTTTGCAGACTTGTCTGGCAGGATACGTGCCTGGCAGCGCTGAAGTCGCGCGCGCGTGCGCTGTCCGTGCGCAGAGCCGCCTGTGGGGCAGAGGCTGTGTGATAGGCGCCGGCGCGTCGTCGATGAATAAGCAAGCATGTGCGAAGAGGGCGGTCAAAGCAACTGCTCAAGGCGCGCCGGTGACGGGCCCGCCCGCGCGCCAGCAGGCCATTCGTGGAGGCCAACGGGCTGGACCACGACGACGGCATCGACGGCGTGACGACCGAGAAGTCGGCCGTGCTGCGGCGGCCCGGGCAGCTGCTGGGCGGCGTGCCCATCTTCGCCAGCGCGCAGATGCAGAAGGACAAGACGCAGGCCAGCTTCCAGGCGCGCGCGCCGCGCCCGCCGGCCTCCCAGCGGCCCCGCTGCGCTGCCGGCGCCGGAGCAACGGCAGCATGCGGGGCTGGATCTGCCGCGCTGAAGCTGCAGTGCACAGGTTTGTGCTGGTTTATCTGAGGCGACTGCTGTGACGTCGCTGGCGATGACGCCGCAGTGCGGTGGGGTGACCCATGGTGCGCCTGCCAGGCCTGCATGAGTCTGCATGAGTGTTGACGTGACGTGCTGCAAGGGCGCGCTGGCAGCCGGCACGGCCATGTGCGAAGTTGATTGGGCGCACCACAGGCGTAGCTGAGGGGCGGCGCGCGCGCGCGCGCCAGGGCGAGGTGGAGGGCAGCTCGTACCATGGCGCCAACGCGGTCAGCACGGCGGGCGTGCAGCTGCTGACCACGCAGCGCGACATGATCTACACCGCGCATGCGGAGACGCGCGTGCGCAACCTGGGCCGCAACAAGACCGCGCTCGGGCTCACCGTCAGCCGCCTGGTCGAGGACGGCGGCCCGCCGGTCAAGGCGCGCCGACGCGTCTGCTGTCTGCCGTCTGCTGTGTGCTGCCTGGCTGTGCAGGCCTATGAGGCTAGATTTCAGGCGACTGCATGGCCCGGGCTCCCACTGACGTGCGCTGGCGCGGCCGCGCGCCGTTGTGGCACCACACGCGCCGCTGCTGCCCCCCGACCGACCCTGCTGCCAGCGCGCGCATGCAGCGCGACCTGCCGCCGCCCGCCAGGCGCCCCGCGCGCTCAGGCACGGGGCGCGGCGCGGCAGGGCCCCGTCGCGCTGGGCGTGAAAGTGGAGGACCGGCTCAAGGTGCGGAAGAACGCAAAGCTGGTCGCCGCGGTGGGCGGCATGACCACGAAGACGCGCGGCGGCCGCGAGAACGCCACTGCCGGCAACGCGGAGCTCAAGATGCGCCTGGGCGCCGACGAGCGCACGCAGGCGCGCGCCCCGCGCCCTCCCTTACCGCTGCGCCTGCAGCCCTGCACGCACGGCTGCACTCCGCGCGCGCGCGCCGGACGAGCACGCGGGGTGTTTGATTGCCCCCGCGGGCCAGCCATTGCGCGCCTTGGGCTTCCCTCGGCTGCTCCGCCCGTCCAATGCCGGCCTGCTCGCCCGCGCCAACGTCCGGGGCCGGGGCTGGACGCGCGGCCGCCGGGCGCGCAGGTGGTGGCGGGCGGGTCGTTCATGAACTTCCGCAACGACCTGGCGCTCGGCGGCAACCTGGCCACCCAGTTCACCGCGACGCCCGAGACGCAGGTGGGCGCTCCAGCCGCCCCACCCTGCTGCACGGTTGTGCGGCGTGGCCGCCGACGAGGTTTGTCAGGCGCGCGCCGCGCCCGGGCTGGCCGCTCCCGAGCAAGCGCAGCGCGTCTGTGGCGAGCTCTGCAGGGCAGGCAGGCGTGCGCTCAGCTTGTGCCGAGGGACCAGGCACGGGCGGCTGAGCCGGGCGGCCGCGGGCGCGCAGGTGGCCTCGCGGCTGAACCTGAACTCCAAGGGCCAGGGGTCGGTGACGCTGCGCGTGACCTCGCACGACCACGCCGAGCTGGGCTGGTCGCTGCTGGTGCCGGTGCTGGGCGCGCTGTGGGGCAAGCTGCGCGGCGAGGACGGCGCCTTCTAGGCGCGCGGCGCGCGCGCGGGGCTGGCGCGTGTGCTCGGGGAGCCGCTGCCGCCTGCCAGCGGGCTGGCCTAGCTCTGCGAGGCCTGCGCGCGGGCCGGCCGGCGGGCTGCAGCTGGGAGGGCAGGGCCTGTGCGGCCGTGGCGTGGCACTGGCTTGAGCGTGTCCTAGAGGCGGTGCTGGAGGACCGTTTTGCAGCACGCTTGACTGGGCAATGCGCTCCTAGCTTTGTGTAGGCTTACAGACGCAGGTTTGGAAAAACAGGTCACGGAGCGCGTGCCCGGCCGAGCCTCGGCAGTGTCTGCAAGAGGCAGGCCGCATGCATCAGGATCGATCTGCTGGCCGACATGGGGGGCAAGGGCTGGACGGTGGCTTCGTGAAACTAACCGAACAGGTGCAGACAAACTTCAAAATGAAGTTGAACCTACCAGGGCCTGAGCACTTTCAGCGGTGCAGGCGAGCTTGGCCTTTCAGCTGACAATTGCCGGCGCCGAAGCGTCCCGGGACAGCTGCAGTCCAGGTCCCTGCTGCCCAGTCGTGCCGGACGAGCTCAGGGAGGGCTGGCCGCCTGACGGGGCCTCACCATGGCCCTGCTCGCCGCGCAGACGCTGGGCGTGGGGCCGTCTCGCTGCCTGGCAGCCGGGCCTTCGACCTGCCAGCCGGTGCAGGCCCTTCGGCCGCGTCCATGCAGCTGTGCGGCCCGCAGCAGGCTGCCCCTGCCCGCGGTGTGCAGCGCGGCGACAGTGGAGAGCCATGCTCCCAGCACGAGCCAGGCGATGCATGTGCTCGCGCCCTGCGCGGCGGGACGGCTAATCTACAACGGGACGGCATGGGTGGAGGAGCACCGCATCAGGGGCTATGAAGTCGGCCCCGATCAGAAGACCACCATCTCCACTATTGCCAACCTGCTGCAGGCGCGCACAGCTGTCCTTGAGCCGTGGCTGACCGCGCAGCTCCTATGCGCGCGGCTAGGCTAGCTTGGTCGACTGGCGCAGTCGCTCCTGCGCTGGCTTCTCGCTGAGCTGCCTTGCAAAGTGCTCAAGGTTGCGGGTCGCTCCCTGCGTTGGGGCGGCACGCTTGCTAGTCCCCGCCCGCCCCGAGCAGTGCCCCGAGCAGTGAGTTTGGTTTGTGCACGACAATGTGCGTGTCAAGTGCTGGTCGAAAGGCCTCCCCAGGACGCAGCCGCCCTGGACAGCCCTCGCGAAGGCTCCGCCCGGCCCACAGGCGGGGGCTGCCGCGCGCAGGAGGTCGCCGGCAACCATGCGGTGTCCCTGTGGGGCCGCACGGAAGCTGGCTACGCGACCGACCCCATCATGGTGGAGCGCAACCTGATTTTCGCGGCGACGCGGATACAGATCGAGATGGACACCTACCCCAAGTGGTGCGCGTCCGGCCCGCTTGCCTCTGCCCTGAGCCGGGAACGGCGCGCACCGCAGCTGGTCGGCGATGCAACAGAGGCGGGGGCTCAGCACGGCCGCTGAACGTTGCATCGCGTGCTGCAGGGGCGACATGGTGGAGGTGGAGACCTGGTTCCAGGAGGAGGGCCGCGTGGCGGCGTGCCGAAACTGGCTGTTTCGCGACGCGTCGTCCGGGCGCCAGCTGGGGCGCGCGACCAGGCACGGCGCCCGGACCCGCGCTCCCAGCGTCGCGCTTGGTCTGTGCAAGGGGCTTTTGGCGCAGCCGTCACACAGGCTGCTGCCGCGGCGCTGCGAGCGTAACCGAGAAGTGCAGGCCGCCTGGGGTCTGAGCGAGGCTGGCGTCACGCGCGCAGCACGTGGGTCATGGTCAACACGGTGACCCGCCGGCTGGCGAAGATGCCGGACGAGATGCGCGTGAAGATGGAGTACATGGCCCCGCACCCGCACAGGCGCGCTTGAGTGACCTCTGGCGCGCCGCCCGCCGGAGCCGCCGCCCGGCCCCGCCCTGACAGTCGCAGGCCGCCCCGCAGGCACCCCTTTGCGTCGACAGAGTGCCGGCTGCGCATCCCGGACCTCGAGTACCCGCCAGAGGTGCGCGGCCTGGAGCGCCGCACGCCCTCGTGTGCGCCGAGTGCCTCAACGCCAGAGGCGCGCGCAGCGCTGCGCGCGTCGTGCGGTCCCTGAGGCGCGCGCGCGGCGGCGCGCAGCTGGAGGGGCCCGTGCAGGTCGCGCGGCGCAGCGACATGGACATGAACGGCCACATCAACAACGTCACATACCTGAACTGGGCGCTGGAGACGGTGCCCGCGGACGTCTACCTCAACTTCTCGCTGCAGCAGGCGCGGCGCTGGCCCGCACGCGCCGCCGCCGCAGTCCCACAGCCGCGCGCTGCCACGGCAGCTGGTCGCAGCGTGCGTTGCAGTCAGGACCTGAGGTTTGTGGTGTTAGCGCGTCTCACGATGTGCACCCGGCAGTGCGGCGAGGCGTAGGGCGGAGGCTGTTCAGCAGGGTAGGGTGTGCAGGGTTTCCGCCCGGCAGCACCTGGCCGACAGTCGGGGCCGCGCAGGTGGAGCTGGACTACAAGTCGGAGTGCATGGCGGGGCAGACCGTGGAGTCGCTGGGCAGCCGCGTGGTGGAGGACACCAACGGCACCGGCGTCCTGCGGTGCGCCGGCCGCACGTGGGCGCCCCTGCTCAGCAACCTGGGGCCGAGCCTGTGCAGCTGCTGCCGGACGCGCTCCGCGCTCGGACCGACCGTTGCACGGGCGGCTGCCGCCTGCTGTTCGTCGCGCGAGTCGTGCCTGGAGCTCTCCGCACCTGTGCTGAGCCGGCTGCGCCTGACACTGCGCGAGTGCGCAGGTTTGTGCACCTGCTGCGGCGCTGCGACGACAGCGGGTGCCACGAGCTCGTGCGCGCGCGCACCACCTGGCGCCCCACCTACCCCAAGTTCTGAAGCGCCCGCGGCCGGCGCCCTGCAGCGCCCCTGCGCTGCTGCCACAGCCGCGGCTGGGCCGCGGAGGGCTTGGATCAGGGCCCGCCGCCGGCAGCGGGCGCCCGTGTGCCGTGGGTTGCCACGCGACTGCCGCCGCGCCAGAGCTGCCGCGCGGTGCTCGACGCCTGCACGGGTGGCGGGCGGCCGCCACCTCGCCTCTGCAGCCTGCCCTTGCGAGCGGCTCCTAGCTGGGTGCTGAGGCCTGGCCGCCTGCGACGGCGGCGCTGCAGGCGCGCGCGGCACGCCTGCGCACCTGGCCGGGCCCCCCTCTGTCCCCCAAATGGTGTGGGTGGTGATCATATGCGCTTTGTGCCTGTGTTTGGCTCGTGAATTTCGCTCTTGTCGAGGAGAGGGGTGTGCTCAGAGAGGGCGCGTGCCGCCGTGGGGCGAGAATGTATTCGTTCGGGCTGCAGACCCGCTTGCTGTACAACACCCGCGTCATTGTTGAAGTGGAGGGTTGCCTCGGGAGTGCGAGCGTGCCTGGTGCATCATGGCTGCTGTAGACACCAGTGGAAGGCTGATATGTGGGAGCCCAGAGGGTTCTTTTGTTGCGTCTGTGCAACGCTTGTACTAGCTAGCGCCTGACTGCTTGTGCGGTGCTGGTCGGAGAACAAGCGCTCAGAGACAGCTTGCGGACAAGCGTGTATTGGTAGAGAATGAATCAGGCTTGCCCATAGTATAGCGCTCGTTCGCTCTGCTCCATACCTCGCTTGTTTGATCAGAGTGCAGCTGACACGCAGGCGCCCTGCAATGTCTGGTGCGGTGCAGCAGCCTGTGGAAGTTTACAGCGCACATCGTCATGTAATATCAGACATGTATCCTGACACCCTGCTGGCTACATAGATACTCGATCGGGAGCTTTGGACTCGGGCTGGACACATCATACTACAACAGCATGAGCATTTCTGCAGCGAAGTGTGTGCGCATGAAAACAACACATGCAGGTGAACATCCTGCCAGGCAACAAGCGCATCCCTGCCAGGCACAGCGCCTGGAGAGATTAAGCGACAGCGTAAACATGTCTGCAAATGGGCGACTAGATACACGAAGCACATAACCTAAGGCACAAAGCACATGAGGGGCATGCATGTATACCTCGGACACCGCCAGGCCAAACATGCTGCCGCAGTGGCAGCGCCAAACGCCCGCACGCCGCCTTGTTGTCATCCATGAGCATGTATGTACAGACGCGCCTGGGTGTCAGAGAACATTGATGCACAAAGGGCCGGACAGTGTGCTAACAACTGTGCTGCCACCACCGGGCGCCACACTGTACCTTGAGCAGCAGGCACACCGCCGTCGCACATCGACCTTAGCGGTGTTGCCTGCACTTCATGAAATCAACAGCCAGCCAGCACCGCTCAGCTCTTTCTGATGGCCGGAGGCGCCAGCCTGCTGCGCATGGCGCGCTTGCGCAGACTGCCTTCAAGACAGCACGGGCATTGCTGCCGGCACGGTCGGTAGCGCAGCATGCGCAAAGAGCCGCCGCTGCTCAGGCGGCGCCGGCAGTGGTGCCGTTGCCGCCAACGCGCGGCAGCGCCGCATGCAGCGCCGCCCTGATGACCGCCGCCACACCGCGCAGCCAGGCCAGCAACGCCTGCGCGCGTGGGAGCAGCGCGCCGTGATGCTGCATACCTTGTAATGGGGAGGGCCTGCCAGTGTCACAGCTTGGTCGGAGACCAAGCAAGCAAAGCTGAGGCGGACAGTGACAGCTTGCAGGGTGACATGCGCGTATGACTCTCGACCATGAGCGCGCTCCCTTCCTGCTGTGCAGCAAGGCGCGCAGCCCTGCGCATCATCATCTGCTCAGAGCGGAGCGGTTCAAAGGGTTCCGCGGAGCTGGCTCCCAGGTCTGTCAGGCTTGAGGAGGGGTTCCGTTGCGGCCGCGCCTGCAGCATGGGGTGCATCCCGTCCGGTGGCGCGTCCGCGCTCACCTCGCTGCGCGGCGCCGCGCCCTGCCGTGCGCGCGCAGCCGCCCTCAGGGCTGTGCGAGAGCGGTGCTCGCATACGCATGCAGGCGGGCAACGCGCGCTCGTGTGGCCAGGCTGCGGACGGCCACAGCCCGCACAACAGCATTTGAAAACCAAGCCCATGATTGCGCCTGACCCGCGCCGACGCAGTATGCAGGCCATGCCCACGAGAGGCCCCTCCTGCCCCGGACCGTCGATGAGCGCAAAGGCAGTGGCGCGGCACCTTTGGCATGCTGAGGCGCGCGAGCGCAGCGGCGTGCTGGCGCCAGCGCCGCGCCTCCGCCTCGCGCCGCGCGGAGGCCGCCTCGTGCACCGCCGCCAGCCGCGAGGTGTATGCGGCCTGCATATCGCGCGCGCCGGCCGCCTGCGCGCCCGCTTGCGCGCGCGGTCGCACCAACGACCATTGCTGCACGCAAATGAGACCAGCGGGGGACAGACCTTGGCACCAAAGCGTAAGTGATTTGCAAGTCGTGCAGGCACCGCAAACTGCATCTGTGACTCTGCCCAAGCATTGCTACTGGCGCTTTGCAGCGGTGTCAAAACATTGTTGGCCGCGCCTCACTTTCTCGCTTTGGAGCAACACACGGCCAGGGAAGCAGCGCGGAGCGTACCGCCTTGTCCCACACGGAGCCCGGTGGCGTAGCCGCAGGGCTGGCGACCGACGCTGGCAGCGGGCCCGCTGTGGCGAGGATCAGCGCGTGGGCTGGAGGCGCCGCGGGCGCGGGCGCGGCAGCCGGCGCTGCGATGGCTTCCACAGCGGCGGGCGCTGCCGGCGCCAGGGTGACGGCAGGCGCGCGCGCCACGCTAGCGGCCGCCTCGGGCTGGGGCTTGGTTGCCGGTGCAGCCGGCATCTGCACTGCGGGCCCTGCAAACGCCAGCTGCAGGCCGGCTGGCGCAGGGCGCAGCTCCACGGCGCGCGGAAGCAGCGGCGGCAGCTCCCTGGCCACGGCAGCGGCGGGTGCAGCGGCAGCAGCGGGCACGCTGTTGGCTGGGGTGGCTAGTAGCGCCTTGGCGCCGGCAGGCGGCACTGGTGCGTCGCTGGCGTCCTCGACTCCGGGCAGCCTGCGCCGCCGGACTGGCGTTTTCTATATGTGCGTTCTGGCTAGACCTGCAGTGACGCTCGCGCCGGGCAGGCCACTGAAAGTATGTATGCTCACATCTAGCCATATACATTACTGCATCCTCACATCTCACGAGTCACACGGCTGTGAGACACCCACTGCAAGCGAACATCCTTCCGCTCAGACCCCACACTGCAGCACTGTAGGCCTTGGCAACGTCTGCTCGCTTCGCTGCGCACCCGTTGTGATGGCGCTCCAGCTGCCACTTGACAGTGCCAATGGCCCCCAGCACCAGCGCGGCCGCCAGCAGCACGGCGCGGCCGGTGTCAAAGTCGGCCGCGGCCGTGGCGCTCATCAGCGGGGTCGCGTGTGCGGGCAGGGTCTGCAATGCGACCAGGGCTGATGCAGCGCTCCACTGCCATCTGCTGGGGCCGGGCGTTGGCGCCTTGGTGGACGTGCACACTTGCGTCACGCGAGCGGCTGGGATACGATGCCGAGGCGCGGCTGTGCCGCACGGGAGCGCCGCGCGAGGCGGGAGCGCTGGCCTGCTCAGCCGCGCGGTCACCTTGGCTGGCACCACCATGCCGGTCAGGCCAGACAACATCGAGGCGTACTTTGTCGAGTCGCTTGTTCAAGATCGGATAGCTATGCAAACGGCTCTGCCGTTGCCAGATTAGCAACATACCCATGCAGGAATGCATTAATGCAAATATTTGACAATGTAACACGGCCTTTACAACCGTATCAGGCTCGCAAGGGACGTCCTCAGCTCAGCTACCCATGCTGACAATGTGACAACCCATATCATGCGAGTCTTCCCAAAACTGGCACACCAGGCGCCCTGGCCGCCAAGTAGTCCTGGCCCTGGCCCGGCCGGCTGTTAATACGCAGGCGCCCTGGCATATCCAACCGGCAGTGGGTCCCGGGCTCCAGCTCAGCAGCCGGGACAGCCGGCCGGCGCCGGCCGCTGCGTCCGCGCCAGGCCCTCAGGGCCTGACCAGCTGCTGCAGCTCGCCCTTCTGGTGCAGCTCCTCCAGGATGTCCGCGCCGCCGACAAACTCGCCGCTGACGTACACCTGCGGGATGGTAGGCCACTGGCTGTACGCCTTGAGTGCCTCGCGCAGGCCTGGGTTGTAGACCTCGTCCAGCACGTTCACCACGTCGAACGGCGCGCCCGCCTCCGTCAGCAGCGACATGACGCGGTGCGAGAACCCGCACTGCGGCGCCGTGCGCGTGCCTTTCACAAACGCGACGACCTGCGCGCGCGGGCGCGGCGCGTCGGCGCGGCCGTCCGGCGCGCCCCTGCATTCATTATATGGTAAGCACGCAGGCGGTACTGTTGGTCGAGCAAGGGCCCCAGCAACACTACAGGCTCGCCACTGGCCTCCAGCCTACGCAGCAGACCTGGGGTGGCAGAGCGTCGCTGCGTCCCTATTCAGATTCAACACGGCCTGCGACGGCCCGCGCGCCTTGTGCGACTTGACCACGCCGTCGATGAGCTCGGCCACGGAGCAGGTGAGGTCGGCCGCACCCTTGCCGGGCGTCAGGCGGACTTCCGGGCGCGCGCGCCGCGCGCCCCACTGCGCGTTGCCGGCCGCGTTGCCGGGCGGCACCTGCCCGCCCTCCTCCACTGCCGGCCGCGACGCACACCATCCAATTTCAGACGGACGGGCTCAGTACGCCACAGCTCTCTGGTGGGTGGAGCCGCCGCTCGCTCCATGTTATGATGCGACTCCAACTTGCAGAGTGCTGCTCGTGTTACTGACAAGCGTTTACGGGCCAGCAGCGCCGCCCTCCAAGGCAAGCCAGCAAACGGGAGGCACGGGCAACATGGAAATCTGTACGCAACGGCGGCAGCCCGCGCGCACCAGCCTGCTCGATCCAGGCCTTCCAGGCGGCCGTCAAGTTGTCGCGCGTGGCGTCCGGCACGACCGCGTACCTGACCGCGTGCGCCAGGTCGGGCAGGTCCCGCGCGTGGTTGGCCAGGCTCACCGCTATCTGCCGCCCCGGGCGCAACGCGACCGCCTGGGTGCGCTGGCTGGCAGGGCTCCTCCAGAGCGCTGCAGCAGAGAGCGCGAGGCCAAGGGAGGGACAGCAGCGGCGAGGAGACTGCTGCTGAGCTCTGCTCACCAGACCAGCACCTGCAGTGTGCCTTGCTCCTTGCAGCCGTTGCTCACTCCGAGCACACCAAGCACGGTCCCAGAGCACCCTCAGCATTGAGGGAGTGGCAAGGCGCCTCCTCCAATTTGGGCCGAGTCGAAGGGGGATGAACGTTGACGGCCACCACAATGCCTCACCTTGCGCGAGAGCCCCACGTACTGCAGCGTGCCGGCGGCGTCGTACACCGCGTACACGCCCGGCGCGGGCGGCGCGCCGGCCACGGCGCCCTCTGCCATGCGCAGCGGCTCCACCTCCAGCAGCGCCGGCACTGCCGCCATGCTCATGGCGGCCGCACACGCGCATGCCGTGCGCGCGGCGCGCCTGCAGGGCGCGCGGGCCGCCTGCCGCAGGCTGTCGCGCGTCGGCCAGCCGGGCGCGAGCAGGCTGCAGGCTGGCACCGGCGGTGGCGGCCGCGGCCGGGCCGCAGCTGGCTGCATCATGCACAGCATGCCGGGCAGCCGGTGCTGCCTCTCAGCTGTGTTCCCTCCTTTGGCACAACACGGGAGGACGAAGCAAAAGTGCAAAGGCGTACACCGTGCGTCAGCCGAGCTAGGCGATACACACTTTCGTCAGACAGTGCAGCAAAACTTGAGCCCCAGGCCCTGGGCTATATCTATTCGACCTTGCTGAAATATACTGCGCATGTTGACTGCATGCGAGAGCATGTCACGCAGCGCCAACACCTGCCAGAAAGACGCACTGCTAGCACAGCCCCGGCAGCGCCGCCCCCAGCAGCCGGAAAAACTGCCGCAGCACGCGCAGGCCGCCGGACGCGCTGGGCGCCAGCACAAACGCTTCCGTGAAGGCTGTCGGGGGCCCCGCGCCCTGCGGCCCCATGGCCAGCGGCCCCGTGCCGCCCACGCGCAGCCGCCCACCCACGTGCAGCAGCACGCCGCCGTCCTGCGCGGCCGCGGCGCGCGTCAGCCCCCGTCCCAGCGGCCGGGGTCCGCCAGACCCGCGGCGCGCACGCCTCCTGCACGGCACGCGCCAGGGCGCTGGCACCTGCATGCATGCAACCATCATACTCAAGAGGCTGGACGCATCAGGCGCTCAGCAGCGGACGTCCGCCCCGCCTCGATTCAGGCGCTTGCGCGCCGGCAGCGCGCCGGCGCCGGGCGCCGCGCCTGCAGTGCCTGCGCGTCGGGCGCGTCAAGGTCGTACGCCGCAGCGCCGTAGGCCGCATGCATCTCCGCCACCGCCGCCAGGCGCGCCACGACCGCAGCGGCGCCCGCCGCGCGCACGCCCTCATACACCAGCACCTGCGCGCGCCGCCGCCCGCGCCGCTCAGGTCCACGCGCGCGTCCAACCGCGGCGGCCGCGCTGCAGCCGCGCAGCCTCCCACAAAGCGCGGTGGGCAGCGCATCTTTGACCGGCCAACGGTCAGGGCGCAGCCGGCGTCCTGGCCCACCACGTCGCGCTCGCGGTGACACGCGCCGAGCAGCATCCTGCATGCGCACGCGTGGGCCGCACCGCGTCCTGTGCGTACAGCGCGCCCAGCGCGCCGGCCGCGCCGCGCCCGGCGGCCATGGCTGTGTAGTAGCGCGCCGTCAGCGCCACGCTCGCCTCCTCCAGCCTGCCCGCCCATGCCCGCGGCCCCCGTCATGCTGCGTGACAAGCGCACCTGTACAGGCCTGATCGTGCTGTGCTCGGGGTGCCAGGCGTGCTCTTTTGCAACAGCCCTTTTTTGCAATTCGGTGAACGAGCAAATACCGCATGACTAGTTTTGTATGTCCCGAGCTTGGTGATATGGCCCTGGCCATGCGGAGGCATGATTATCTGAGCAGCCCAGCGCACCGGTCCTCAGGGTTGGCGAGGTTGCGCAGGAACGGGCGCAGGTCGAAGCGCCTCCGCGCATGCTGCGCGCGCCCGCGGCCGCCCTGTCAGACAGGCGTGCAGGCATAGCGCAGGCGCGCGATGCAATGGCGCGGCGGCGGCGGCGGGTGCGGCATGCCCTGGGTAGGCTGGCACGGGGACGTACAGCCCGGGCGTGAGATGCAGGGCGGCAGCGGCGGTGGGGGGCCCCGCGCGCCTTCAGGATGAACGCGTGGCTGAGCAGGCCCTCCGCCGAGGGCCGCCGCAGCGGGTCCTTCTGCATGCACGCCGCGACAAAGTCCCGGAACTCGCGGCTGCACGCGCCCGGCCCCGGCAGCGGCACGGCCTCCTCGACCACCTGCGCGCCGGTGCACCCTGACACTATACCCTCTCCAATACCTGTTCATCACCAATCCTCGACCACGGCCCTTGGAATTGAGACGCCGGGCACTGCATGCGGCGGGGCGCGCGCGGGGCATCGGCAGCGCCCAGCTTCGCGGCCAGGGATGTGCTGGGCGGGCGCAGCGTCTACGGGGCGTCCGAGCGCAGAGCGGCAGCCCGGCGGAGCAGTGGCAGTGCGCCTGGCAACCAGCATATGAGCCCGTCAATACGCGCGCGGCGCGCCTGGATCATGAGCTGCAGCGGCCCGCCGCTGGCGTCGTACGGGTAGCGCCCCGTGGCGCACTCCAGCAGCGTTAGCCCCAGGCTCCTACGCGCGGCGGGCCGCGCGTCACCCGGCCAGCAGCGCCGCCAGGCGGGCCCGCGCCAAGTCCCGGGGCAAGACCTCTGTGCGGTCATATGCACGACAGGCAGGACGGCGTCCCGGCGAGCGCCCCGCCCTCCGGGTCTGGGCCGGGGCCGCGCCAGATGTCGGCCGGGAACGAGTACGGCTCCGAGTTGATGCGCTCGGGCGACATGTAGGTCACGGTGCCCAGGAACGTGTGGCACTGCGCGCGCCGCGAGGCCCCCGCTCAGGCGCGAGCAGGGCGCTTGGAGGGCCGGCGCGCCTGGGCACCCCGTGCAGGCGACATGGTTGCGCATGCTCACGCCTGCTGCTGGCCAAGCAACCGTCCATGGAGCGCACGGGCGCAGCACGTCAAGCGTGGGCGTTGCGCTCGGGGGCTGGCGGGCGAGGGGCCGCGCGCCACGGCCAGCGTGCTGTCCACAAACGCGCTGATGCCAAAGTCGGCGATCTTGGCCTCGCCGGCCAGGCTGATCAGGATATTCGCCGGCTTGATGTCGCGGTGCACCTGCGGCGGCGCGCGCGTCAGTGCGCGCAGCCTCGGGCGGTCCGCCGCAGCTCCGCACATCCGCAGCAGGGCTGCAGCGTGGCTCAGCGCCGGCGGTGCACGTGAGGCGACTCGCTGCCTTCAGGAGTCGGCGGGTGGCCGGCGCGGGGGCGGCGCGCCGTGTGCTTGCAGCGGTGGAGGTAGGACAGGCCCTGCAGCACCTGCCCTGTGATCGCGGACAGCACATCCTCCGGCACGCTGCGCTTCTGCGCGCCCCGCGCTGCGCCGCTCACTCATGCACAGGCTCGGGGCGGCTGAAGGCGCCTGGCGCGTGGGCACATGCTAGATGCCGAAGCGTTGCGGGCCGTGCTGCAGCAGCCGGCTCCGCAGGCTGGTGCATGGTCGGCGTGCCAGGGTGGCTGCGCGTGGCTGGCCGACGCAGCGGTGCGCATGCGCCCAGTGCCTGGGCAGTGAAGCGCTCCCCAAGCGCGCGTCCATGTGGCGTCTCTGGGCTGCGGGTCGGAGCGCGCCGGGGCCAAGAGCGGGCAGGGCTGGTGCACGAGCCGGGAGGCGGAGTGCGGGCGGCCGCGCGCGCCTTCTGCAGCACGTCCCCGAGCGAGCCGCCATCCATGTACTCCAGCACCAGCGCAATCTGCGCGCGGCCCACCGCGCCGGCGCTCAGCTGCAGCCGATGGAGCTGGGAGCAGGGCAGGGGCAGCCGCGGCAGCCGCCACCACGCACACGGCGGCGCGGCGCTCTGCAGCCGGCCGTCGGAGCTCGCCCGCCCACCGCCCGACACAGAAAGCATGCAGGCACAGAGTGAGCCGGCGCGGCCGCGCCTGGCCGCTCTCGGGCGCATGGTACGCGCCGACGAAGCGGACCAGGCCCGGGTCGTCCACCTCGCACAGCGCCTTCACATCGTTCATCATCTGGTGGCGCTTGTCCTGCGGCGCGTGCGCGGCTGGCCCAGCTCTCAGTCCGAGCAGCGCCCCCGTGCCGGCGCGCGCGGCGCCGCAGGCCGCACAGCCGCAGCCTTAGCCGCAGGGCGCCGAGCAGCAGCCAAAAAGCGGGGCGGCCGCGCCTTCTCGAAGCAGTTGATCCGTTTGACGGCCACAAAGCAGTCGCCGCGTTGGTAGAAGCCCTTGTGCACCTGCCGGGGGGCGCCGCGCGCGTCAGCGCCGGCGCGGCCCGGCTGCGCGCGCCAGGCCGCCGCGCCGTACGGGCGCACCACGCTGCTGGCGCCCCGGCCCAGGACGCGCAGGATCCGCACATCCCTCTCGGCGATCTGCGCGCGCCGACAGCCGTCTCCCGCTCGCGTCGCTTGCCAGGATGCTCTGTGAGGCGGCGCCACTTGCCGCACGTGGAACAGGCGTATGCGCAGCCCCGTGCGCTATGCGGGTCTGGCAGCCGCCCGGCGGGCCGGGCTGCTGCGGTGAGGCACCTTGTAGGAGTGCTGCTCGGGCGCGTGCGAGCGGCCGCTGGTGCTGGGGTTGCACTCGAGGCCCTCCGGCGTGAAGCGGTACAGCTGCGAGCGGCTGAAGAGCTTGAGCGAGCCGTTGTCCGTCACGCTGATGGACGCCTGCGCGCAGCGCCCGCGGCGCCGCGTCAGCTCGCCGCTCACGCGCGTCCGCGCGTGGGCGCGCGCTGCGCTCGGCGCCTGTGACGACACGGGTGGCAGTGCGCCCGGCTGCCTTGTGTCGGGCAAACGCAAATCGCATCTTGATATGTTCACGCGTTCCCGGGCTAGAATCAAACATAGCACAGCGCGGCACGTCACGAGTTGTGTGGGGGCCCTGTCAGTTTGCACCCGGAGCCCACACTGCTCTGTGCGCGTGACGTGCGCCCCGCCGGACCGCGGGCGCGCACTGTGACGCCGCCGCGCTCGGCATACGCGCCGCCGTCCGCGGCAGGGGCCACGCCCGGCGAGCTGCGGCGCGGCGAGGCAATGTCCAGGAAGAGCTTGGGCGGCATCGCGCGCCCGCGGGGGCCCCCGGCGTCAGCGCGCTGGCCGGCAGCGGCGCCCGGCGCCAAGGCGGCGCCCCAGCATGCGCGCCGCGCCGCCGGCTTCCGTGCACTGCAGGAGCCACTGAACGCCTGCCCTCTGCCTGCGCATGCGCTGCGCGGCGCACGGCCTCACCAAAGCTAAGACCGCTGCTCGCCTGTGCCACTTAGCCCGGCCTCGTTGCCAGCCACCTCACCTGGCGATGCTCCTTGCAACCTCCATATGGAGCGCAACCAGCCCTTGACAGGGTCTCGTGCCTGCAGGTGCCCGTCTTTGGTGCGAAGCGTGCGGGTAGATAGATCAGCCGTTGCGATTGTGCCATTAAGGTCAATGGACAAAGCATGGCAGACAGCATGCTCGGCGTGCGCGGCTGAGCGTGACTAGCCGCCTCAGATGGCGGGCTCTTTCCTGCCCGTGTTCGACTATGATGCCGGCAGCGCCGACGCAGGTGCCCACGCTGTGCAGCAAAGGCGCTCTGCAGTCGGCCGTGCTCCTTTTGCTGACTCAATGTGCACGCGCCAGAGGAGACGCGGAGCACGCCTGCACCTGCGCCAACCGCACCCGCAGCGCCGGGACAGCCCGAGCAGCCGCGTGCAGCCGCAGCGGGTGGCAGCGCGGCGAGTGGCACAAGCAAGCCCGCCGCAGTGTGCGAAACACCGGGCAGGCCGCCGGCCGGCAGGGGCAGGCCGCCAGCCCGCGGAGGCAGGCCGGCCGTGAAGGCGACGGCCGCTCCAGCGCCCCTCAGCGACCAGCGCGCGCGCGCCGTGTACCAGGCGATGGAGCAGTGCGAAAAATGCAGCGCCCGGCACACGGCCGGCCACTGTGCCTCTGCCCGTGCACGTCCCTGGGCGCCGGCAGTGACCGGGGCGGCCGCCGCGCAGGCTGCTCGAGGCGGGCCAGGCCTCGGCGGCGGAGCTGGAGGCGCTGGCGCAGCCGATGTGCGGCGAGGAGCTCCTGCAGGCGCGCCCGCGCGCCGCCTCCGCTGCGGCGCCCGCGCCTGCGGCGCAGACGCCCAGTCGGAAGCCCAGCAGAGCTCCAGCGCTTCGCTCGCTGCTGCTCTCCTCGCCCGCCACTTACAGCGCCACCAGAGAGCGCGGGGCGCCGCGGCGGACGCCGTGGGACGCTCCGGCCCAGTGCCGCAGGCGAAGGTAGCCCGCCCGGCACGCGAGCGCGGCTGAGAGCCGCGCGCGCCGCGCGACGCAGGCGGCCGAGGAGCGCGCGCTGGCCGGGCGCTGCGGCGAGCCGTGCTGCCCGCGGCCGCTGCGGCCGCCGCGCGGCCGCGGCTTCCGGCTGGACGCGGCGCGGCAGCGCGTGGCGCGCGAGGGCGACGTGCTCTTCTGTAGGCGCGGCGCCCGGGGCGCGCGCGAGGTCTGCCGCCGCTCCAGGCGCCTGTGTGCTGTGGGCGCGGGCGAGGCTGAGCTTGTCGCGCGGCCCCGGCACGTGCGCCGCCGTGCGCTCGGTGGCCGAGGCGCCCCTTGCTGCTTCAATCACACTCTTTGACCCGTGGTCTAACGCCGCGCACTGCCACCGGCAGCGACGAGTGTGAGCTGCGCGCGCGGCGGCTGGCCGCGCGGCTGGGCACGCCCGACGCGGCGCTGGCGCGCTTCGGCGCCGCGGCGCAGCAGCGCGCGCGCGCAGCCGGCGCGGCCGGCGCGCCGGCGCGCGCGGCGCCGGCGCCCAAGTTTGCAGCCGGGCGGGAGGGAGCGCCCGTCATGCTGGCGCAGGTCCAGGCGCGCGCGCCGCGCTCGCGAGCTGTCTTGTAAGCAGAGGGTGCTGGTGCTGCGAGCACTGTCCTTGCTCGATTGCACGTGCGCGCGGGCCCCGCCCGTGTGCGCTCCTTGGCGCATCCTGTCACTGATGCAAGCGGGGCGCGATCCGAGCTTGCAGCGGCAGCGCGTACCCCTCGATCTCCGCCTGGCCGTTGCCCTTGCCGCGCTGCTGCTGGTGTGCCACCCTGGCACCGATGTGCACTGAGGCCGTATGCGAGCACGTTAAATAACCCTGAGGGGACGGCGCCCGCGGCCGGCAGGAGCAGACGCCCGGGCAGCCGCGCGCGGGGCCGCCCGGCGCGCGCGCGCAGCCCGCCGAGCGGGCGCCGGCGGGCGCGCCGCCGCGCAGGTCGGTGACGTGGGCCGACGCGCGCGCGGTGGAGGGCTACGTGCCGCGCGCGCGCGCGCCCGAGGCCGCTGCCGCCGCGGCGCACAGCGGGGCCGCCGAGGGCCCCGCCCGGGGGAACGGGCCCGCAGCGCGCTCAGTGGACCCCCGATCAGATGCGGCGCACAAGCCGGCAGAGGGCAGCGGCCCGACGCCTGCGGCCGCGCCGCCAGAGCCCGTCGCGCACGGCGCGGCCGGCGGCACAGCCGCGCCCGCGGCGGCGGGCGCGAGCGCGCGGGCCGCGGCGCTGGCGCCGCCCGAGCCGGAGCGTGCAGGCGAGCGGGCAGCGGCTGGAGCTGCCACGGCGAGCGGCGTCGCGGGGGGTGCGGCGGAGGGCGCGGGCGGCGGCGGGCCGCCCGGCGCGGAGGACGCGACATCGGGGAGCGACGCGGGCGGCGGGGCGCACAGCGCCGCTGACGGGGAGGCGCCCGGCGCTGGAGAGCCCGCGCCGGGAGGCGGCGGCGGCGCCGGTGCGATGGGGGCGGGCGCGCCGGTGCTGGTGTTCGAGGTGCAGGACCCTGCGGGGCCCCTGGACGCGCCGGAGGGCGCCCTGGGCGCGCAGTTCGGCGAGCTCAAGGTGCGCATGCAGCCTTCGCCTCCCGTATCCGTATGCCCGGCGGCGGTGATGTGCAGCAGCGCCTGGGCGGCCGACCCGCAGCACGCACTCCAGTGGCAAGCATCAGTGAAACAATGCAGCGGCGGCTTCCCAGGATGCTGGGAGCGTCCGCGCGCGTGCCGAGCTGGGTCTCCGGCTGTAAGTGGCGCCAACGCCTGCGGTGGTCACCTGGCCCATGCACAGCGCATCGGGGCGGCGAGCGGCGGCTGCGCGGCGCGCCAGGTCGCGGAGGCGGGCGAGCTGGGCCTGGCGCAGCGCCAGCTGGCGGGCCTGGCCGCGGCCAGCGCGGCCGGCGGGCCGGCCGCGGGCCTGGCTGCCGACCTGGCGCTCTGGCGCTCGCACCTGGCCACGCGCGAGGACGCCAAGCTGGGCGCGCCGCCCCTCCGCCCGCACCCTACCCTTCCCCGCTCTGGGCCTTGAAGCCGCATGCGCGCTCGCGCGGTCTGCCGGGGCGCCCGGCCCCGGGCGTGCATGAGGAGCGGCGCGCTGCGGCCCCGGCAGCCCGCAGGTTGGGGAGGCGTTGCCCGGCCGATACGATGCGCGCATGTGTGCGGCCCCGCCCTCAGGCTGGGCCTGACGGCGCGCGCGCGGGCGCGCAGACGAGGCGCTGCCCGCGCTGGCGCCCTGCGGCCCCAGCGGCTCCGGCCCGCCGGGCGGCCCGCCGGGCGACGACGGCGGCGCCGCGCGTGCGCATGATGCTGACCCGGGCCCTGACGCCGACTCCGAGGACGGCGCGGACAGCGGCGCCTGGCTCGCGGAGCCGCCGGAGGGCTGGCACAACGACTTGTCCGCCTTCGGGCGCCTGTTTGCGCTGCTCGACGGCTGGGTGACCGGCGCTACGGCTGACTTCCTGGCCGGCGCGGCCGCCGCGCCGCCGCCGGAGGCCGCCGGCGACGGCCTGGCCGCCGAGGCGCGGCCCCGCCCCGATGCGCAGGGGTCATTGGCAGGCCGTGCTGGTTGCTGGCCTGTGCGCCGGCGCTCGCCCGCGCACATGCTGGCCCGCTGCACAAGCGAAGGCATGCTCGCACGTGTTTTCACGATCGCAACCGCAACCGAACAGAAGTTTCTTTCCTGGTGAAACATGCGCCGAGCGAGAGCGCATGTGCTGGTGTGCCGCGTGCGAGCGCAGACCAGGCGTCAGCTGCGTCCTGATTACGCAGCATGCGCCCCGACGAGCCACGCACGGGTGCTCGCTGCGCGCGTCACATCGCTCTGCGCATGTCACGCAGCCGAGAACCGAGGCATGAGCGGGCCGGCGCGCGCGGCGCAGGTGCGGCGCGCGCTAGAGCGGCTGCTGGCGCGGCAGGTGGTGGCCGCGCTGGCGGGCGTACGCGCGGGCGGCCTGCGCGGCGCGGTGGAGCCGGAGCTGGGCGCGCTGCTGGGCACGCTGCGCCTGTCAGCCGCCGTCCCCGCGCTCAGCGTGCGCGCGCAGCCCTGCTGGAAGCGCGTGCGCGCGCGGCCCTGCTGGGAGCGTGTGTTCGAGCGGCATGGCTGCAGGCCGGCCGGGGCCGCGGCCGGGCCCAGGGGAGCGGCGCCGGCGCGCGTCGTGCCGGGAAGCACGTTGCGGGCGTCTTGTATGGGCCGCCCAGCCAGGGGAACCTGCGCCGCCGCTGCCCGCTGCCCGCAATGCTGCGCTCACGGCAGGCGTGCTGGCGAGCGCGAGTGTGAGCGCGAGCAGCGGCGCAGACGCAACCCCCCCTCATACTGTGGCACGTCTTGGCGCGAGCGGGGCAGCGTGGCAACGGCGCAAGCGCATCAGCCGCACGCGCGCGCGGCGCAGGACGGCGAGTGGCAGCTGGTGACGCTGGCGCTGGTGCGCGGCCTGGCCGAGGCGCGGCTCCCCGCGCTGCGCGTCGCGTTTGAGGGCGCCGCCGCGCTGGCCGCGCTGGACGCGCACCTGCAGCGCCTGGGCGCCTGCGCGGACGAGCTGTGGGCGCTCATGGAGGCCGTGCTGCCAGCGTAGTGACGGCGGTGCTGGCGGCAGAGTTATGGCGCGGCCTCAGGGGCCGCCTGAATGAGCCAGGCCATGGGGCGCCCAACCTTGCGGCCTCGACCTGGACTGGGAGTTGGGACATGCTGTGCGCTCCGCCGCTGTCAGGCTCGTGCAGCGCAGAGCTGCAACTGGCGTGGTGCGGCCATGAGCTGCCTGCCAGTGAGAGCTTCTTCATGGTCTTGGCATGTTGCTGCCGATGGTGGTGTTGGAACGTAGTGCTTCGCGCGTGCGCCGTTCCACTCCACACGAGTTGGTATGGGGTGTGCTTGCTGCAGGAAAAGGGTACCTGTCATGGCTGATGGCGCATGTACGCGCTGATGCACTGCCATTTTGAAGAGACGACAAGGGCCGGACCAACGTGTAGTCTGTTTGAGGAAAAGCTGTTAGGAGAAAAGGCTGTGTGCTTCATGCTGTTGACCCCGGGCGTATATGAGCCGCTCGTGTGCACCCAGTGTGAGTCACATTGTGTGACGCTGTGCGTCCGCCCAGGACCCTTGCAGACGAGCAGCCGCGCTTGCCACACGCCACCCATGGTTCCACTTATCCCCTCATTTCAGCTGTATAGTAATCCCCCTGCTAGACTGCCCAGCCCCATACCTCATCCCTGCCTTGCAAGAACGGCGACGGCCCCTGCAAGCGCCCTCCCAGACGCCGGTCATGCATGCGCCTGGAACACGGCGCAGAGATGCGCAATGCAGCTCCGCTTCAGAACGCCTAGGCGGCTCTTGAAAGCACAGTCCTAGGTCTGGTGCGATCTATGTATTAGGGTCAAGTCATTATCGGTCGGGAGCAACAAAGGCCAGACTGCAGCACTTCTGCTCGACCCTGCTTGCCTGAAGCCAGTCCAGGCAGGCAACCTGGCCACTTGGTTGCTGACATCCTGCAGGCTGTCTTGACGTTCACGTGCAGCAGGCGCGAGTCGCCAGCGTCCCCGATGCCGACGGCCTAGAAGTCGTCGCCGCCGCCGCCTGCGCGCCCAGCGCCGCCTGAGCGCGTGCGGCCGGCGCGACGCACGGCCGTGCAGGCGACGCGCGCTCACCAGCCCTCTCACGGCGTGGGCCCAACGCTCTTGACGACCGGCAGAGCACTCTGTCATTCAGAGGGTATCTCGGGGCCAACACCGAGGATGCGAGGGACGACGACGTGTGGGAAAAGCGGGAGCGCACCATAGTCGCCGCCGCCGCCGCCGCCATAATCGTCGCCGCCGCCGCCGCCATAGTCGCCGCCGCCGCCGCCACCGCCGTAGTCGCCGCCGCCGCCGCCGCCGTAGTCACCGCCGCCGCCATAGTCACCGCCTGAGAGCACACATACACTTGGCTGTGCGCACACCAAGTGTCAAAACAAGTCCACCAAGGTGTTCAGGCTTGCGAGGTATTTGCAGCAGCTCCAGCCTCCACCAGACATGTGGCCAAATGTTGCGGTCCACACAAGGCAAAGGCCGCAACTCTGTGTCCGAGTCAGAGCGCGCGCACCTCCGCCGGACTGGTTGCCGGTGTTCTCGCCGAAGGCGCCCGACCCGCCGCCGCCATAATCTCCGCCGCCGCCGTAGTCCTGCGCACCACCCATGCCTCAGTCATGTCCGGATTCCGCTCCTTAGATCACACTCTCCCATGCACTGGCAGCTGCCCGAACATGCAGGTGACCGGCCAAGCAGCCCGCACAGCGTGCACAGCGACACCGGCATCCTGGTACTTCACCGCTGATGCCCGAGCAAGGGCGCGCACCTGCTGCCCCCCCTGCTGCACCTGCGGGTTCTGGCCATAGTAGTTGTTCTCGATCACGGTGCCTCCGCCGCCCATCCCGCCACCCATCCCGCCGCCCATGCCGCCGCCCATGCCGCCGCCCATCCCGCCGCCCATCCCGCCGCCGCCGCCCCCGTGGTGGCCGAGCATCTCGCCTGCGTCCGCCGCGTCAGCGCGGCCATGTGAGCACACCAGCCACCTCGCAGGCACACACTCCAGCCAGCAAGCAAGGCCCTGAGGGCTGGACACCCATAGCTTCCAGGGCGGCTGTGGCTCGAGCTCATGCCCCAGCCGAGGCGGCTCGCGCCGCCGCGCAGCAGAGGCCCGCGCCTCGCGGGAGCCGGTGCCAGCCGCGGCCGGCCCTCTGAGGTGCGGTCAGCGAGCCCAGCCGCATGCCAGGCACTCACCCAGCATCCATGCAGCGCCCGGCAGATGCCAGGCGGCGGGCGCACCCATGAGCAGGCCGGCGCCGAGGCCGCCCGCGCCGCCCGCGAGCGCGCCCATCCCGGCCCCCATGCCCGGCTTCTTGGCCGCGGCTGCTGCGCGCGCGCGCGCTGGTCAGCGCCGCTGTCATCAGCAGGTGGCCGCTGCAGACGCGTAGCCCACGCGGACGGCCAGAGGCAGGCTGCCGCACACGCCGGCGGGCGGCGCGTGGCCGGCGGGGCGCACCGGGCGCCCCAGGCGGCGGCGCATACCCATACTGCGGCGGCGGGGCGCCGTACTGCGGCGGCGGGGGCGCGCCATACTGTGGCTGCCCATACCCCTGCGGCTGCCCGTACTGCGGCTGCCCGTACTGCGGCGGCGGCGGCGCGCCGCCCTGGTAGCCTGGGTAGCCCTGCGGCTGCTGGCCGTACTGCGGCTGCTGGCCGTACTGCGGCGGCTGCGCGCTGCGCTGCTCGGCGCCGACGCCGGCGCCGGCCGCGGCACCCACCGCGGCGGCGCCCACGCCCGCGGCCGCGGCGCCGGCGCCGGGCCCCTTGGTGTCGCCGGCGGCGCCCGGCGGCGCGCTGGCGGGCGGCTGCGGCGCGGTGGCGCCGGGGTAGGGGGCCTGCGGCGCGGGCGGGGCGCCCGAGCCCTGCTGCCCGCCGTACTGCGGCTGCGACTGGTATCCCTGCTGAGGGTAGCCCTGCGGCTGCGCACTGTAGCCGCCCTGCTGCGGCTGCTGGTTGTAGCCGTAGCCGCCCTGCTGCTGACCGTACGGCTGCGAGCCGGTCTGGTAGCGGTCCTGTGGCTTGTTGGGCAGGGTCTGAGGCGTGCTCCCGCCGCAGCCCATGGCAGCAGCCTGCGCGCTGCACGTGCTCGGTGAGAAGCGGCACGCGCGCACTGCGGCACCTGCTCTGCCAGGTGGCCAGCACGATCCCACTGAGATGCCTGCACTCGGGCGTGTCAGCGTGGGAGTGCGCCCTAATATTGGGCGCACGGCACACGCGCAGGCGCTGGCGGGCCGTTGCAAACACTACAGATCCACCGTATGTGGCCTGCAGATAGACCGCAGCCAGCTCGCCGGGCTGATCTGCCAGCACATATGTGCAAGGCCAGCGCCGCGGCCGAGGGAACCCGCACGCTCCATGCGCACTGGCAGAGGCCTGGAGCGCACCGGGTGCGCTGGCTGAGGAGTAGCGAGGTGACAGTAGTAAGCCGAGCTATGCAGGCACAGGTAGCCGACCAGCCCGACACCGGCTCCAATACTTTGCCTTGCCGGTAAGTCTTCGAGTCAATGATGCGCTTGTCGCAGCGCAGCGAGGGCGAGCGATGAAGCTGCCGGCCCGAGCCTCAGAAAAAGGCATCTGGGCAACCCTAGGTGATCAACAACGTTCAAGCAAGCTGTAGCTTGGGACAACGCAACAAGTGGAGTACCTTGTGTGTACGCTGAGCAGCAGGCGGCATGTCGCTGGATGACTACAGCAGCGATGAGGAGTATGAGGCGGAGGAGGAGGAGGAGCATAGGGATGAGGAGGAGCAGCGCGCCGGAGCGGATTCCAATGCCCCGCCGCCCGCGCCCGAGCCCGTGCCCGAGGAGCTACAGCTGCCATGGCAGGCGCCGGAGGCCGACGCACCTACCTACGCAGCCCAAAGTGGCGGGCTGAATAAGGTGCCGGTTGCCTGTCCAATGCCAATATTGCGTGGTGTCTCTGCGTAGCATAGCAGCTGCCAGTGAGCTAGTGCCTGAGCGCAGCTCTGCTAGCATATTGCGTCTGGAGGAAGTGAAGGCGTTTATGCAGCAATGCTGTCCACCGCTATGGCCCCAATGCGTGTATATGACACGGACGTCGCACAGACCGCTGCACGCTGCCGCGCAGGGCGCCGTGACTGCAGCGTTGTTCGGCGGCGCCGCGCTGCTGGCCGCGGTGCTTGTACGCAGGCGCCTCGGCGGCGGCCTTGGACGGTCGGGGCTGCGGCGGCAGCCGCACGCCGAGCGCACGGCCAGCCGAAAGCGCAGCGACCGACCGGGGTGCGTGCCGCCTCGCGTCGCACCGGCAGCTCTGCCTGCTTGCGCCACAAGGGGACACCTGTGCCCGACCGCGTGCGTGTATGCTGCGCGCCAGCAGGCCTGACGCTCATCGCCGCAGGGCAGCGCCCCCCTGGCACGCCACGCAGGGCCTGGCCGCTTGGTTGAAGCTCTTATTCACCGTGTCATACTAGGCTTGGCCTTGCTCCATCTGTCACAAGGCCGAGGTAGTATGGACTCCGGCAAGGCTGTTGGAGCGCCGCGCAGGGACCCCAGCACGCCTGGCCGCTCTCCGCTGGAGCGCACAGCCTCTGAGGCGTCCACAGCACCGCTGCGCAAGCACGCCCGGTGCGCTGCCGCCCCGCACAACTCCCTCCAGCCGCTGCGCACAGCGCTGAGTGGCAGCGCCTGAGGCGGGGTGCGTGCTGCCGCTGGTCGTGGTTGTGTATGCGCATGTGTCGAGGCAGCTTGCACGTGCAGTTGATGCCTGCAAGACGTCGTGTCAAACGGTCTCCTGGCGCTGCTGGTGGATCGTGTATGAGCCTGCGGGCGGTTGCGTGAGACGGGCTTGCATGCATGGTTGTCGTGTGCGCAGAAGCCCAGCCCCTGCGGCACGTATCATGAAGGCTGCCAGCCTGCGGTCTACTGCACTTCGACCGAGTTAGCATAAAGAGTCCAGCGCCCTGCCGGCAGGCATGACGAGGCCGCAGAGACGCCGACCGCAAAGGCCAGCGACGCGCCCACTGGCAAGCAGCTGCGCCGCTCCTCGATCGGGACGAAGCGGCGCCCGGCGGGCAAGCGCGGCATGAGCGTGTCTGGTGGCTCGCCGCAGGTGTGCTGCACGTAGCTGTGCAAGTGCCAGAGGCCTGCTCTTTGTATACCATCCAAGCCTGTCCGGTCACTCTGTACGCTCGCTCTAGCAGACGGGGCCCCGAGTGTGCTGTCTTGGAGATGTGGTCTTGCCAGCAGCTATGAGCAGCTTGGAGGCACATACGGTGAAGCGCGGCGCCTGCATGCCATCTGTACGCTGAGCCTCGGCGCATGTGTGGGCGAGCTTGATGGGTTGAGGTGTGTGCTGTGCTGAGCTGGCTGCGGTCCACATGTTTCGGCAGAAAGCAGAGCACCTAGTGCCGAACCTCGAGCCTGTGTTCGCCGCCAGCCCGCTGACGCGTGTGGGCCCGCGTGCCAGGGCTCTGGCGTGCGCGAGAGCGCCTTCAGCACGGTGCCTGGCGCTGCGGCGGCCGCGGCTTCCTCGCCGTCGCTCGGCGCCCAGCACGACGACGCAAGGCCTGAGCGGCCGGCAATGGGCGGAGCCGACGTGGGCGCCGGTGCCAGCCTGGAGGCGGCCAAGCCGAAGGACGCGCCTGCAGCAGGCGCGGCCACCGTCTCCCGTAAGAGCGAGGCAGCCAGGGCGGCTGAGGCGCCAGCGGTGGATGAGCCTGCTGCAGGCGCCTCGCAGCGGGAGGCGGCAGCATCGGCGGGGGCGCGTTCGGCAGGCGGCGCTGCTGAGGGTGCCGCGAAGCCGGAAACTTTGAAGCCGGCGGGAGCGCCTGCAGGAAGTGAGACAGAGGCAGCCGAGGCGGCAGCGGCGGCGGCGGTGGATGTGGTCCCTGCGGGGGCCTCCGAGCACGGGGAAGGCGCACCTCCTGGGGCGCCCGCGGCGGGCGGCGCTGCGGATAAGCCTGCCGAGCCGGAAGCAGTCGAGGCTGCGGAAGCGTCCGCAGCCAGCGTGCCCGCTGACCCTGAACCGGAGGCAGCTCAGGCTGCTGAGGCGCCTGCAGCGGACGAGTCGTCCATGGGCGCCACTGAGCCTGAGGCAGCCACGCCGATAGAGAAGCCTGCAGCAAGCAAGGCTGACAGCGGCGGCGCCAAGACAGAGGCAGCCAAGGCGGACGAGGCGCCGCTTGCGGACGAGGCCGCTGCGGGCGCCACGGAGATTGAGGCAAGCACGTCCGTGGACGAGCCTGCAGCAAGCAAGGCTGACAGCGGCGCCGCCAAGACAGAGGCGGCCAAGGCGGCTGATGTTCCGGCAGCGGATGAGGCAGCTGCGGGCGCCGTGGAGCCTGAGGCAGACGCACTAATGGAAGAGCCTGCAGCGCACAAGGCTGACAGCGGTGATGGCAAAGCAGAGGCAGCCAGGGCGGACGACGCGCCGCTTGCGGACGAGGCCGCTGCGGGCGCCACGGAGCCTGAGGCAAGCGCGCCAGTGGAGGAGCCTGCTACAAGCAAGGCTGACAGTGGCGGCGCCAAGGCAGAGGCAGCCAGGGCGGCTGATGTGCCGGCAGCGGATGAGGCAGCTGCGGGCGCCACAGAGCCTGAGGCAGACGCACTAATGGAGGAGCCTGCAGCGCGCAAGGCTGACAGCGGCGCCGCCAAGACAGAGGCCGCCCAGGCGGACGAGGCGCCGCTTGCGGACGAGGCTGCTGCGGGCGCCACGGAGCCCGAGGCAAGCGCGCCGACGGAGGAGCCTGCAGCAAGCAAGGCTAACAGCGGCGGCGCCACGACAGAGGCAGCCAAGGCCGTTGACGTTCCAGCAGCGGATGAGGCCGCTGCCGGCGCCGCCGCTCGGGAAGCAAGCGCGCCTGTGGAGGAGCCTGCAGCGAGCCAGGATAGCAGCGGCGCCGCCATGACAGAGGCGGCTAAGGCGGCTGATATGCCCGCAGAGGACGAGGCCGCTGCGGGCGCCGCCGAGCCTGAGGCAAGCGCGCCGGTGGAGAAGCCCGCTGCGAGCAAGGCAGACAGCGGCAGCGCCAAGACCGAGGCGGCCAAGGCGGACGACGCGCCGCCTGGGGACGAGACCGCTGCGGGCGCCGCCGAGCCTGAGGCAAGCGCGCCGGTGGAGAAGCCTGCTGCGAGCAAGGCGGACAGCGGCAGCGCCAAGACCGAGGCGGCCAAGGCGGACGACGCGCA
>JAABUJ010000234.1_pt1 | contig 68706 bp, 78 predicted proteins | sample 5559131 | NCBI WGS metagenome assembly JAABUJ01 (sample SAMN10711875, study PRJNA513366) | rock metagenome | isolation source: Antarctica rocks | place: Antarctica: Victoria Land, Mt New Zealand nord | collected 2016-01-07 | reverse complement strand
CCCCCCCCTCCCCCTCTCCGGCCCCTACCGAATCCGAGCGGTCGCTGCGCTGCAGCCTGCGCCTGATGTGTCAGCGCGGGCGGCCGCTCGCTGAGCGCATGGTCAAGCGCACAGCTGAGCGCGGGGCCGAGCGCGCGCGCGGGCTGCGGCGCACAGGCGCTGGGGCAGACGTTCGACGTGGGCGAGATCCCGGAGGACATGCGGGAGCAGGCGGAGGAGTACCGCGAGGCGCTGGTGGAGGCGGCCGTGTCGCTGGACGACGAGGCCATGGAGGCGTACCTGGAGGGCACCGTGCGCCCCGTGTGCTTGGGTATAGAATTAGGGTTGGGGTCTGCTGCCCGCGCTCGCTGCCGGCTGTCATGAGGGCGCCCCGCGTGTCTGGGCGCCGGCCTTCTCGCAAGTGCTGGAGGCCCCGGCGGCCAACACGCGTCCAGCTGTGTTCTCGCCGCGCGACAAGCGCGCGCCGCGCACGAACCGGCCGGCAGCCTTCTTGCGCCGCGCGGGTGGGCCCGGCCCCACGCGCGCGCGCGCGCGCGCAGTACCCCGAGGAGGCGCGGCTGAAGGAGCTGGTGCGGCGCGGCACGATCGGCAACGCGTTCGTGCCCGTGCTGTGCGGCTCCGCATTCAAGAACAAGGGCGTGCAGCCGCTGCTGGACGCGGTGGTCTCCTACCTGCCCTCCCCCCTGGACCTGGAGGACGTCAAGGCGCGCCCCGCCGCCAACCAGGTTTAGATAGGGTATAGACCCTAATCCTGTCACTGCAGGCGCACTCCCTACGCTCGGCGCGCCGTGCGCCCAACGCGCTGGCCGGGGCGCCGAGGCGCGCGGGGCGCCGCCAGGGCTCCGCGGTGGACAGCCCAGACGAGGCCATGACGCGGCCGGCCAAGGACAACGCGCCCTTCTCGGCGCTGGCGTTCAAGATCATGGCCGACCAGTTCGTCGGCTCGCTGACCTTCCTGCGCATCTACAGGCGCGGCGCCACTGCCTGACCTTAACACTAAACCTAATCATCCGCCCTGTCGGGCTGCCGCGCAGCACCAGCACCTCAGGCTGACGCCGCGCGCTCTGGGCGCGCAGCGGCATCCTGGAGGCCGGCACGTACGCGCTCTGCGCCAACAAGGGCAAGAAGGAGCGCATCGGGCGGCTGCTGCTCATGCACGCCAACAGCCGCGAGGACATCAAGGTCGCGCGCACGGGCGACATCATCGCCGTCGCCGGCCTCAAGGACGTGGTGACCGGCGAGACGCTGTGCGACGAGCGCCAGCCGATCGTGCTGGAGCGCATGGAGTTCCCGGGCGCGCGCCCGCGGCCGCGGCGCGGCCCGCCGCGGCGCATGTGAGCTAAAGGGCTAGGGGCAGGGTTTGTGTAGAAATAGGGTAGGGAAGCTTTCTTGCTGCGGGTGCATGAGGAGCTGTTTGTGCCCAGCTTGGAACAGCGCGCGCCCGCCGGGCTCGGCGGCCGAGGCTCCCCGAGCCCTGCGCGCGCGCGCGCAGACCCGGTCATCAAGATCGCGATCGAGCCCAAGAGCAAGGGCGACCTGGAGAAGATGGGCAACGGGCTGTACAAGCTGGCGCAGGAGGACCCCTCGTTCCACTACACGCGCGACGAGGAGACCAACCAGACCGTCATCGAGGGCATGGGCGAGCTGCACCTGGACATCATCGTCGACCGCCTGCGCCGCGAGTACAAGGCGCGCGCGCGCCCCCACCCCTCCCACGCCCCCTCTTCACCCGACCAGATGCGCCTGGACGTCCGCCAGGCGCCTGCGCTGCGAGCGCGACACGCGCGGCCCCATCTCCCCATGCGACCGGTGGGCCTGCTCGTGGCTGGCCGCTGCGCCCGCGCCGCGCCCGCGTGCGTGGCAGAGAGGCCGCCGGAGCGCGCGCCTTTCACCCGAGCCAGCTCGACAGGGTAGGTGAAGTGTAGGTGAGGGGCCTGTGCAGATGGCGGCGGAGCGGCGCCGAGCGGCGGCGCGCGCGCGGCGCGCAGGTGGAGTGCGGCGTCGGCGCGCCGCAGGTCAACTACCGCGAGTCCATCAGCAAGCTGGCCGACATCAAGTACGTGCACCGCAAGCAGAGCGGCGGCTCCGGCCAGTTCGCCGACGTGTCCATCCGCTTCGAGCCGGGCGAGCCGGGCACCGGGTTCGAGTTCCGCTCCGAGATCAAGGGCGGCGCGATCCCGAAGGAGTTCATCCCGGGCGTCGTCAAGGGCCTGGAGGAGATGATGAGCAGCGGGTCGCTGGCCGGCTTCCCGGTCGTGGACGTGGTGGCCACGCTGCACGACGGCTCCTACCACGACGTGGACTCCAGCGTGCTGGCGTTCCAGATCGCCGCGCGCGCGGCCTTCCGCGAGGGCATGCGCAAGGGCGCGGCCAAGCTGCTGGAGCCCATCATGGCGGTGCGCGGCCAGGGCTGAGGTCGGGGTCACGGCTCGCGCTGCAGGCAGCGCGCTCCCCTGGGCGTGCAGCCCCTGGCGGCGGGAGGGGCGGCGACCGGCCGTCGCCCGCCGGCGCGTCCTGTGGCGCCCCAGGGTCAGGCCGATTTGGGTGGCCAGGGACCTGTCACGTCCCGAGGCCATCAAGGCCTATACGGCGCGGCGTGCTGCTGTTGCTCAGGCTGCGAGCTGCCGGCCAGCGAGACGGCCGCGACGCCGCTGACCGGGCCGGCCGCAGCGCGCAGGTGGAGGTCATGACGCCGGAGGACCACATGGGCGACGTCATCGGTGCGCCCCCGAACCCCCGCGCCTCCGCGCCGGCGGCGCGCCGCCCTGCGCCGCTCGTGGCCGGACACGCGCGGCGGCGGCGGCCAGCGTGCCCCTCGGCGGCCGCGGCAGCCGCCAGTCCTGGATGCGCCGCTTCGCCGTGCCCTGTCCTGTCACGAGAGCGTCTGTGGCCCGCCCCGCCGCACGGCGTGCCCAGAGGGTAGGGTAGGGTAGCCTAAACCTACACAGCGCGCAGGCGACCTGAACTCGCGGCGCGGTATGGTGGCCGAGTTCATCGACAAGCCGGCCAACATCAAGCTGATCAAGGCGAGCGTGCCGCTGAGCGAGATGTTCCAGTACGTGAGCACGCTGCGCGGCATGAGCAAGGGCCGCGCGCAGTACACGATGCAGCTGCAGAAGTACGACGTGGTGCCCGCGCACATCCAGGAGTCCATCGTGGCCGGGCACGCCAAGGCCAACGCGTGAGCGAACGGCGCGCGGCCGGGGCGGCGCGGAGAGTGCTGCCTCTTGTGGGACGGTGTGCATGCGCGCCGCATGCGCGCCAGCGGGGCGATGGCGGTTCCTATCAGGCTGCTGTCCCCTTTGAGCATGTGCTGGAGGTAGCAGCTGGTAGCAGCTCTACCCTCGACGTTGGAATCAGTGTATGAACGCATGCGCTTGCTACGTATCACTTTTTTTTTGTTGTGGCCACATCCTTCCTCCACGCGCTGAGCAGGCTGAAGGCCGCACCGCGTCGTTCACGGCAAATTGAGCAGATGAGCTGCTCTGCCAGGTCCCTGCAAGAGGGAGTTTTATGGTTGTGGCAAGGGCTTCTGTCTGCAGTGATGTGAGGCACACGCCCGATGTTCACTGCAAGAAGCCACCATCTGCTGCAGTCCACTGGCACCTTACATGCCCCGTGCAACCTGAATATGGCAAGCCGACCTGCACTACGCCCGACTATAGACAAGCCCCCCGTCAATAGGTAGCTAGGGCGCGTTAGCAACACTGCTGGAACGTCAGCGTTTCACGCATGGACAGGCCCTGGGCGCTCCTGCTGGACGCTGCTACAGCGGGGGTCGAGCATACCAGTGATGCCGGACGCGGGCCATCACTTGCTGCTCGCGGGCTCAAAAGAAAAGGCCTTGCGCAGGCTCGCCATGTCCTCTGCACGCGCACGGCGCGGGTGAGGCCGCTCGCATGGCCGCTTGCACGGCGCAGGTGAGGCCGCCGGCAGCAGCGCGAGCGGGGACCCGCGCACATGCCAGGGCTTGGGGCTAGTCGCGGCTTTCACCCGCGGAGAGGATGCCGCTCAGGAAGTCGTCGGCGGCGGGCGCGGCCTTGTCGGCGGCCTTGCCGGCCGCGTCCTGCACGTCTGCGACGGTGCAACACGTTGCGTCAGCCCCGGGGCCCGCCGACTCGCCCCGCCTCACTGCTGGGCACCAATGAACGTTATCGTAGCAGCCCGCAGAACGCGGGTGGGCGCACTGGAGACGAGGTCCGAGGGCGCCTGGGCGCCGGCCGTGCCGGCAGCGTCAGCCGCCGCGTCCCCGGCATCCTTGGCGGCGTCCGAGGCGCCTGCAGGCGCGCAGGTGTCAGTGCAGGGCGCGCCAACGGCGTCTGCGCTGTGAGGCACGCGGCGTGTCATGCGCATGGTGCGCGCCAGACCCTGCCGAATTGCGAGAGAAGGGCAGCCAAGCGCGCTGTCGATAGCACGGGGCGCGCCGGAGAAGAGGCCGGCGAAGGGGTTGCTGTTGCCGCCCGTCTGCGGCGCGTCGGGCACCTCGCTGCTCGGCAGCGCCAGCGGCGCGGCCTCCGCCTTTTCGGGCACCGCCACCTGTGTCCCCAGATAGGGTATAGGGTTAGGGCAGTGCGCAGCCTGGGCGGGCATTACCAAACCTCCCTCGAGCCCGCAATGCTGCGCCGCAGCGTGCAGGAGTGCCGCCGGCGCGCAGCAGGCTGGTGCTATGGCTGGAGCGGGACGAGCGTGAGGCCGTCCGCTACGCGGCGCACCTTGTCCGCCTGTGACTCTGTCGGGGACGGCGGCGCCGGCGGCAGGCTGGGCACGCCGGCCTCGCCGCCTGCGCCCAGGGGGTCAGGGTGTGTGGTCAGAGCATGGTTATGGTCAGCCAGGAACGATAACCGCTCACTGCACCGCAACGCACTCCCGCCCGGTGCAGTGCGGAGCGCCTGCAGTGCAAGCCCATGAACTTCTGGCAGCGCCCAGCCCCAGGCGCCCCAGCGGCGGGCGCGCACCAGACTCCACGGCGTCCTTGGCGCTCGAGGCGACCTCCTTTGCGCTGTCGCCTACCTCCTTAGCGCCTGCAGCCGCGCGCACATATTGAATGTCAACCAACATATACGAAGTTGGTGGTGTACTTGATTCAACACCAATCAACATTCGTGGCGATAATTAAACAACCGGAAATGGACGCCGCACACGCCCGCCCGCAAGGGGCGCTCGCTGGCGAGCAGCAGCCTCCTGGCGGGCGCACCGCCGAAGAAGCCGCTGAATGGGTTGGACGGCGCGGCCTGCTTCGCCACGTCCGCGGCGTCGGCGGCGCCCTCCTTGGCGCTGCTCGCGGCGTCCTTGAGGCCCTCCGGCGCGTCCGCCTCCGCGCCTGCGCCGGGCCGGGACGCGAGCGGTCGCGACCCAGGGATGCCGGCCACTGAACAAGAGTCACTGGCTGTGCTCGAGACGGCGCAGGCGGGCGGCTGCGCGGGAGCGCCGGCGGCGGCAGCGCGGGCCCCGGAGGACGCGCCTGACAGGAAGTTGGCGATGGGGTTGGACGGGATGGCCGGCGCGGCGTCCTGCGCGGCGTCCCGCGCGTCGCTCGCGGCCTGCTTGGCGCCGTCCGCGGCGCCGCCCAGCGCGCCCTTGGCCTCCGACAGCGGCGCAGCCGGCAGGCCCGCAGGCGTCGCCTCCTCCACCTTGTCCTTGGCGGCTGTGGCGCGCGCGCGGTGCTCAGGCGCGCCCGCTCGGCTCGGCCGCCGCCACCCGGGAGACCACCAGGCCGCCGCCGCCGCCATGGAGACCACCAGGCCGCCGCCGCTGGGTAGTCCTGGATTAGGAGTTAGGACTAGGGTATGTGTAGAGTGGGGCGCGCACCGCCAAAGAACTTGGCGAAGGGGTTGTCCTGGGCGGCCTGGGTCGCCGCGGTCGCCGCGTCGGTCGGGTTGTCCGGCGCGAGCTTGAAATTCTCGTTCTTGAGGGCGTCCTTGACGCCGGACACGGCGTCCGAGGGGCCGGCCGGCGCGACCTCGTCCACCTTGTCCTTGGCGGCTGCAGCAGGCCCGGGCGCGTCAGTCCGCTGCATCAGCCAGCCTGCAATAAGAGCGCATGCCGCCCGCTCAAGTTGACGAGCAAGGGGGAGCGGTCACCGCCGAAGAGGCCGCTGAAGGGGTTGCTGTCGGCGGCCTTGGGCGCGGCGTCCTGCGCTGCATCCTTGGCGCCGCCAACGGCCTCCTTCACGCCCTGCACAGCGTCAGAGGCGCTGGCAGGCGCGACCTCATCCACCTTGTCCTTCGCGCCTGCGGCGCGCGCACAGAGGCTCAGCTGTGTGCGAGCAACGCCCGTGGCGACGCGGCCCTCCGAAAGGGGCCCACCGCCGAACAGGCCGCTGAAGGGGTTGCTGTTCGCCGCGCGGTCGACCGCCTCGGTCGCCTTGTCGGGCACCACGTCCGCAGCGCTGTCCGGCAGCGCATCCTTGGCGCCGCTGACGGCCTCCTTGAGGCCGGACGCCGCGTCCGAGGGGCTCGCCGGCGCGACCTCGACCACCTTGTCCTTGGCGGCTGCAGCAGGCGCCAAAGTAGACCATCAGCGATCAAGGAGGCAACGCATCTACGGGGCCGTTTTGTTGTACAGGCACAGCTGTGGGACGCGCCGCCAAACAGGCCGCTGAAGGGGTTGCTGCTCTTCGCCGGCGCCGCGTCCTGGACGGCGTCCTTGACCTGCCCCGGCTTGGGCAGCTCCACAGACGGCAGCTTGGGCTCCAGCGCTGCAGCAGCGCGGCGGCGTCAGGAGCAGCCCGGCCAGACCATGTGCGGAGTGCAGCAGCCGTGGGCGCGCGAGGCGTGTGGCAGGGGGAGCGCGGCGCACATGCGGGCTGGCCGCCAATTTTCGCGTCTATGGGCACATTCGCAGGCGACGAGCTCATGGCCGGCAGCTCTGGCGCCTCCCCCTGGGTGGTCTCGCGCGCCGGCGCCAGGAGCTCGCCCGCGGGCGGGCGGTCGGCCTTGATGCCGGTCACCTGGGGCGCGGGACCCTGCTCCTCGTCCACCTTGTCCTTGGCGCCTGCGGCGCGCGTGCACGATGTCTCAGAAGGCTGAGGGAAAAGCATCCGCAGGGGCTTTGTGCAGGCACAGCTATGGGGCGCGCCGCCGAAGAAGCCGCTGAAGGGGTTGCTGCTCTTCGCGGCGTTTGCAGCGGAGTCCGCCGCGTCAGACGTGCTGTCCGGCAGCGCGTCCTTGGCGCCGCTGACAGCCTCCTTGAGGCCGGACGCCGCGTCCGAGGGGCTGGCCGGCGCGACCTCGTCCACCTTGTCCTTGGCGCCTGCGGCGCAATTGCACACTCGTACAGACGCTGCGAGGTGCTTTGCGGTACATCACTTCGTACGTTAGCAGTCGGCGCAGCTGTGGACGCACCGCCAAACAGGCCGCTGAAGGGGTTGCTCCTTGCGGCCATGGCGGCCGCCTTCACCGGCGCCGCGTCCTGGACGGCGTCCTTGACCTGACCCGGCTTGGGCAGCTCCACAGACGGCAGCTTGGGCTCCAGCGCTGCAGCAGCGTGGCGGCGTCAGGAGCGACCTGACCGGAACACATGCGGAGTGCAGCAGCCGTGGGCGCGCGAGGCGTGTGGCAGGGGGAGCGCGGCGCACGTGCGGGCTGGCCGCCGATTTTCGCGTCTATGGGCACGTTCGCCGGCGACGAGCTCATGGCCGGCAGCTCCGGCGCCTCCCCCTGGGTGGTCTTGCGCGCCGGCGCCAGGAGCTCGCCCGCGGGCGGGCGGTCGGCCTTGATGCCGGTCACCTGGGGCGCGGGACCCTGCTCCTCGTCCACCTTGTCCTTGGCGCCTGCGGCGCGCGTGCACGATGTCTCAGAAGGCTGAGGGATAAGCACCCGCAGGGGCATCGCTGCAGGCACAGCTGTGGGGCGCGCCGCCGAAGAAGCCGCTGAAGGGGTTGCTGCTCTTTGCGGCGGATGCAGCGGAGTCCGCCGCATCCGACGCGCTGTCCGGGAGCGCATCCTTGGCGCCGCTGACGGCCACCTTGAGGCCGGACGCCGCGTCCGAGGGACCGGCCGGCGCGACCTCGTCCACCTTGTCCTTGGCGGCTGCAGCAGGCGCCAAAATATACGTCGGCGGCCATAGAGCAATATGTCACACAAAGGCGTCTCGTCAGGTGGCCTCTTGTTAGGTCAGCACGGCCATGGGCGCACCGCCGAAGAAGCCGCTAAAGGGGTTGCTGCTCTTCTTCACGGCGTTCGCAGCGGAGTCCGCCGCGTCGGATGCGCTGTCCGGCAGCGCGTCCTTGGCGCCACCCGCAGCCTCCTTGAGGCTGGACGCGGCGTCGGACGGGCTGGCCGGCGCGACCTCGTCCAGCTTGTCCTTGGCGCCTGCGGCGCGCGTGCAAGCTTGTTGAGACGCTGCGGAGTAGTCACAGGGCTTTGCTGCAGGCGCAGCCGTGGGACTCGCCGCCGAAGAAGCCGCTGAAGGGGTTGCTGCTCTTCACGGCATCGGGTGCGCTGTCCGGCAGCGCATCCTTGGCGCCGCTCACAGCCTCCTTCACGCCGGACGCCGCGTCCGAGGGGCTGGCCGGCGCGACCTCGTCCACCTTGTCCTTGGCAGCTGCGGCGCACACGCACATTTATCAGAAGGCTGAGGGGAGGGCACACACAGGCGCTTCGCTGCAGGCGCGCTTCGCTGCAGGCGCAGCTGTGGGACGCACCGCCGAAGAAGCCGCTGAAGGGGTTGCTGCTCTTCTTCACGGCGTTCGCAGCGGAGTCCGCCGCGTCGGCCGTGCTGTCCGGCAGCGTGTCCTTGGCGCCGCTGACGGCCTCCTTGAGGCCGGACGCGGCATCCGAGGGGCTGGCCGGCGCGACCTCGTCCAGCTTGTCCTTGGCGCCTGCGGCGCGGCTGCACATTCACTCAGACGCTGCGGGGTGGGTACATCACTTCGTTACTCAGCAGTCAGCGCAGGTGAGGGACGCGCCGCCGAAGAAGCCGCTGAAGGGGTTGCTGCTCTTCTTCACGGCGTTTGCAGCGGAGTCTGCCGCATCGGCCGTGCTGTCCGGCAGCGCGTCCTTGGCGCCGCTGACGGCCTCCTTCAAGCCAGACACCGCGTCCGAAGGGCTGGCGGGCGCAACCTCGTCCAGCTTCTCCTTGGCGCCTGCGGCGCGCATGCAAATGCATTCAGACGCTGCGGGGTAAGGGTACACCACATCATGCATTAGCAGTTGGCGCAGCTGTGGGACGCGCCGCCAAAGAGCCCGCTGAAGGGGTTGCTGTTCTTCACGGCGTTCGCGGCGGAGCCCGCCGCGGCGGCCGTGCTGTCCGGCGCCGCGTCCTTGGCGCCGCTCACGGCCTCCTTGAGGCCGGACGCGGCGTCGGACGGGCTGGCTGGCGCAACCTGGTCCACCTTGTCCTTGGCGGCTGCAGCGCTCATGCGCAATTGTCAAGACGCCGCGGGGTAAGCACACACAGGGGCTTTACTGCAGGCGCGGGTGAGGGACGTGCCGCCGAAGAGGCCGCTGAAGGGGTTGCTGCTCTTCAGGGCATCAGGTGCGCTGTCCGGCAGCGCATCTTTGGCGCCACTCACAGCCTCCTTGACGCCGGACACGGCGTCCGAGGGGCTGGCCGGCGCGACCTCGTCCAGCTTGTCCTTGGCGCCTGCGGCGCATGCGCGGTCCTTCAGACGCTGCGGGGTGGAGGCGCGCGGGGGGCGCCGCCGGTGCGTCCACCGGCACAGCCATGGACGCACCGCCGAAGAAGCCGCTGAAGGGGTTGCTGCTCTTCGCGGCGTTTGCAGCTGCGCCGGCCGCATCCGATGCGCTGTCCGGCAGGGCGTCCTTCAGGCCGGACGCCGCGTCCGCGGGGCTAGCAGGCGCGAGCTCCTTGGCCTTGTCCTTGGCGCCTACGCGCCCCAGACCCCTCAGAACGCCTCAAAGCAGGCGCTGCGGCAGTGCGAGCGAGCCCGCTTGGCCGGGAGAGGCGCGCCGCCAAAGAAGCCGCTGAAGGGGTTGCTCCTTGCGGCTTTAGGCTTGGGCAGCTCCACAGACGGCAGCTTGGGCTCCAGCGCTGCAGCAGCGTGGCGGCGTCAGGAGCGACCTGACCGGAACACATGCGGAGTGCAGCAGCCGTGGGCGCGCGAGGCGTGTGGCAGGGGGAGCGCGGCGCACGTGCGGGCTGGCCGCCGATTTTCGCGTCTATGGGCACGTTCGCCGGCGACGAGCTCATGGCCGGCAGCTCCGGCGCCTCCCCCTGGGTGGTCTCGCGCGCCGGCGCCAGGAGCTCGCCCGCGGGCGGGCGGTCGGCCCTGATGCCCGTCACCTGGGGCGCTGGGGCCGCCTCCTCGGGCTTGCTCCCGCCGTCCGTGAGCTGCGGCGCCCCCGGTATGCTCAGCAGCGCGCGGCCGGCGCCAGATAGGGTCAGCATGCACACCGGTGCGCGAGCGGCAGAGCCGTGGGGGGGAGCGCTGCGCACCGAAGGCAGCTTGGGCAGGTCAAAGGCCGGCAGCTTCGGCGGCTCAATTTCCGGCAGCTTGGGCGCCTCGGGCGCCACCGGCGCTGCAGCAACACACCGGCTTCAGGGACACAGCGGCCGGGCGGGTGGGGCTGCAGCGGCCGTGAGCGCGCGAGTGGGGCGGCGGGCGGGCGCGGCGCACGCGCGGGCGTGTCGCCGCCAGGGATGCTGACCAGGCCGCCGGTGGGCATGTCCGGGGTGTTCGCCGGCGGCGGGCCAGGCGCCGGCACGCGCGACGGCGTCTCCTCGCTGGTCTCACGCGCCGGCCGCAGGAACTCGCCCACGGGCGGGCGGTCGGACTGGATGCCGGTCACCTGGGGCGCCGCATTCTCGTCCACGTTCTCGGCGCCGTCCTTGATCTGCGCGCGCTCAGGGGGGGGTCACGCGCGCGCTGGTGAGGCTGGCAGGGGTCTGCATGTGTGCCGGCGGACAGCAAGGCAGCAGCCGGGGGGCGCCGCACCGAGGGCAGCGGGAATGCCAGCTTCTTGCCTGAGCGCTCCTCGATGATGCGCTCCAGCTCGGCCTCGGCGGCGCGGGACGCCTGGTAGGAGGCCCCCAGCTTGGCGGCGTCGGCCGGCCCCGTCTGTGGGCAGCAGCGCGCGCCGGATAAGGCACCAATGCGGCGCTGGGGTCGATACTACTGTGATATTAGCCTTGACACAGTGACATGGTCAGCCGTCACGTCAACGTGCTTGATACTGCGCGTGGCCGGCGCGCGCCATGCCCGCCATCGATGGCTCACTCTGGAACAGTAAACCTCGCGTGTGGTAGAGTCGGACAGACCACAGCAATCTGGACCAGACACACCGGCTGCAGGCATATGCCAGCAGCAGCATTCACGCAGGCAAGCGTCTGCGGGGGTCAATGCCGCCGCGGCTGGCGCACCGCCAGCAGCACCGCGGCCGCCGCCGCTCCAAGCAGGTGCTGCTTGGCGCGCGGCGGCGCGGGCTGCTGGTCATTGTCCGCGGCGCATGCGGTCGGCCTGCCCGGCCGAGCTGCGCGCCTGCTGGCCGCGCTGAACGGCCGGCGGTGCCTGTGGCCCACCCGGTGCAGGGATCCCTGGGACACCGATAGCATGGTTGCAGGCCGGATTTTTGCAATGCGGCTGGCATCGGCATCGTCTCGGTATAGGGTCGAAAAAGGAAACGAAAAAAACAACAGTAGGGTGTCCAAGAGAATTTGATATTCGCCGAAGAAGTCTGGCCCGAGGTGCGCAGGCCTTGCCTTCCAGGAAGAGCTGCGAGCGCAGAGAGCGGCGTGAAGCGCGCTGCACACCAAGGCCTGCCTGACAGCGCAAGCGCCCAAAGTTCGCGCGCTGCGCGGGGGAGGCCGGCGCCCGCCCAAGGTCTGCGCTGCAACAGGCACAGAACCCCGCGCGGGCACTCGTACCTCCTATTTCCCTGCCCCTGGTTCAGGCTTGCATTGCCCGAGTTCCCGCCGGCGTGCGCAGCGCCTCTGGTCTCTGCAAGCACTCAGGCTGCCCGCTTCAGCTGCTGGCGTCCGGTCGGCCGCCAGCCCTCTGTGCACCGCGCAGGGCCTTGGCGGGGGCGATGAGCCGCGCCTGCTGAGATGGGGCGTGGCAGCACGCCTGCGCCGCCCGCGCGATGACCGTCCCCGAGTACCCATCGCCATTCGCCGCGCTCGCGAAGAAGCCAGACCTGAGCTTCAGCGTCAGGCACGCCCGACGACCCAAGCGCAGCGCCGTGCGCCCCGCAGCAGAGCTGTGCGGGAGCTGAGGCCCGCGCGCCGGGGCAGGAGCTTGGCCGCGCCGCGCAAGTCCTTCGACCGCGCCAGCAGCCTCAGCGCGCGCCAGTCCATCGATGGACTCGGCGGGCGCGCCGCGGACCTCGCATTCCGGCTGCCCGAGGCCCGCCGCGCCAACGGCTCCGCGGGGCCCCTCGCGCACACGGAGCAGGACGTGCACCTGTGCCCGCCCACGCCCAAGGTGGCCGCCCCGGCCGCGCACGCGCGCTGTCACGGTTTCAGCGTGCAGCGCCGCGCAACCCGCGGCGAGCCTTGTGGCGCTGCGGCATCGCCAAACGCGCCCGCGCGGGAGCCATGGCGGAGCGTGAGCGGGCGCGCGGTCCGGCGCGCGGACAAGCGCTGACGCAGCGCCCGGGCGCCAGGTCAAGGACGGCGACTCCTGGGAGAGGCAGACGCTGCTGGGGCGCGTGCGCAGCGGCTGCGGCCTGGGCCGGCCCTGGCCGCAGCGGCGCTGGCGCGCCGCGCTCGGCGGCCTGCTGGCCGCCTCCGCGCTCGTGCTGCTGCTGCTGTGGGCCGGCCGCGGCGCCGCGCCCGGGCTGGGCCGCGGCGCGCCGCTCGCGGGGCTGCTGCGCGGCATGGGCGGCGGCTACGGCGACACGGCCGCGCGCGAGGCCGGCGAGCGCTGGCTGGCCGAGCGCGGGCTGGCGCTGCGCCCGCCCGGCGCACCGCTCGGCGTCTGCATCCTCACCGCCGACTTCTGGGGCCTGAAGGCCGCGGGCGGCACGGCCACCGCGTACCACCTGCTTGCCCAGGCGCGTAACCTCTAACCTAACCCTATTCACCTCACCTCACTGCGTGCGCGCGGCCACGTCGATGGGGCGCCGCCCGGCCTGGCGGGCGCGCGATCGTGACCCTACCCTGAACCTGAGACCCTACTCCGGCGGCGCGCAGGCGCTGGGCGGCGCGCCGGGCACGCACGTCACCTTCCTCGGCGTCACCAAGCGCGCCGGCGAGTGCCTGGAGGGCGCGCGCATCACCAGCCACTCGCCGGACCACGTCACCTTCGCCTGCCTGGAGGCGCAGCACTTCCTGCCCGAGGCGAGCCGCCGCCGCCGCTTCCGCTGGACGTGCATTTGGCTATTAAAGACCTTGCTCCGCCATGGAGCCCTCGGCGCGAGGCCGCCCGCGCGCACATGGGACCCCCCTGGGCGCGCCGCCCTAACCCGACCCTGGCGCAGCGCAGGTGGTGGAGACGTACCCGTACGAGCAGCTGAGCCACGCGGTGCTGGCCTGGCTGCAGCAGAACCTGGGCCGCTGCGACGTGGTGCACGCGCACGAGTGGGGCGGCGTGTTCGTGGACGCGATCACGTCCAACGCGTACCGCCAGCTCAAGCCTGGTGCGCGGGCGGCGAATCCTAACCCTAACCCTAATGTGCCCCCCTCCGCGGCGGCGCGGGGGGCGTGGCCCGCCCCCGCGCAGACCCTGCCATGCCGCGAGGGACAGCCCCGGCCGTGCGGGGTTTTGAACCCTGGCCGCGCGGCCGCCGCGCGCAGGCCTGCGCGTGGTGGTCGAGTCGCACGGCGGCCACTTTTGGAGCACGCAGGGGCAGGCTGGACGTGGTCTCGCTGCGCATCGATGTGCAGGAGCGCATGGCGCTGCAGCTGGCCGATGCGCTCATCTCGCCCACGCACTACATGGCGGCCTTCCTGCGGCAGCGCGGCTGGCGCCTGCCGGCCACCTCTCTCGTCGTGCCCAACGTGCTGCCCGAGATGGAGGCCGCCGCGGCCGGCCGCCTGGTGCGCGCGCGCCCGGGCGGAAGAGCACGGGCCCGGCTGGGCGCGTGCACATGCTCGTTCGGCCCGCGCACCACCTGGTAGGGACGCGCCCACTCATGCGGCTGCCAGCTCAGGGACACTGCGCAGGCTGTGGAAGTTTCGCTCGTCAGCAGCGGCCGCGCGAGGCAGGCCGTCAGGCGCCTGCAGCTCTGGTGCCCATGCGCGCCGCTGCCGCGCCGCAGGCGGGCGCCGAGAAGCCCGTGTGGCGGCTCGCCTTCTTCTCGCGCCTGGAGGAGCGCAAGGGCCTGAAGCTGTTTGTGGAGGCGGTTGCCGCGCTGGACGCGGCCGCGCTCGACACGCGCTTCGAGGTGCACTTTGTCGGCGCGGAGAGCCGCATCGACATGCTGGCCAGCGGCGCCTGGCTGCGCGAGCGCACCGCCGCCTGGACCTTCCCGGCGCGCACCCGGGAGCAAACCTACCCTACCCTATGCCAAGCAAAACCGATCCCACCACTCTGCCAGCGTGGTTCCATCAGTTCGGCGCCACGCGGCCATGTGGCTTGATAGGGTTAGGGTATCACTGGCCCGGCCGGCGCGCAGGTCAGTATCCGCGTCAACGCGGAGCGCGGCGAGGCGCTGGACATCCTGAGCCAGCCGGGCACGCTGCTGGTGCTCTGCTCGCTCGTGGACAACATGCCCTACGTGGTCGCGGAGGCCGCGGTGCGCCCGCGCGCGCGCCGCACGCCCGCCCTGCAGCGCCCGCCGCGCCCTGGCCCCGACCCGCCGGCGCGGACGCAGGTCGGGGTCGTCCCATTTGTTGTGTATGACATCGACGCGCGCGCGCAGGTCAAGGGCATCCCGTTCGTCATGTTCGACATCGGCGGCGTGGTGGAGATGGTGGACTACAAGCTGCACGGCGACGTGGTCATCCCGGAGCCGTCCATGCCCGCGCTGCGCGACAAGCTCACCGGTGAGCGGCCGCGCGCGCTGCGGTGCCCTCAGCAGCGCGGCGGGCCGCACGTCACTGGTCCAGCTGGGCTGACGGGCGCTGGTGCGTGCGCGCAGACGTGCTGCACGCGGGCAAGATCAAGACGGTGCAGCTGAGCGAGCGCATCGTGACGGGCCGCGCGCAGTGGCTGCGCTGGCACGAGCACTTTGCCAACGTGCTGTCGCGCCAGATGGAGCAGGTGCGGCGCGGTCGGCGCACCCCGCGCACCACGCGCGCGCGCCCGCCACTGCGCAGCGCCGTGCGCCGCCTGCGGGAGCGCCTGATTGCGGCGCACGCCAGATTGGTAGATGGCGCCGCTCGCACGCCGCCCTGTGCCGCGGGTAGGTTTAGGGTAGGCAGGGCGCGAGGGCTCGCGCGCCGGCCGCGCAGGAGGACGTGGCGCTGCACGTGGCGGTCGCGCGCGCGAGCGGTCGCGCGGTGCAGCTGGTGCGCATTGCGCCGCGCCAGGGCGCGCTGGAGCTGTGGGAGGCCGTGTGCGGCGGCGGCGGCGCGGCCGATGCCGACCTGCCGCTGCTGCTGCTGCCGGAGGAGTACTCGCTGCTGGACCCGCAGTCCGCGCCCGAGGAGCTGGCCGAGCTGCTGCTGGTGCGCGCGCGGGCTGTGCCCACCCTAGGTTCAGGGTAGCTGCTGCTCGTGCGCGCGCGGACCGTGCGCGTCGTCGCGCACGTGGCATTCAGGGCGGTCGCCGGGGCCGGCCGCTGCCATGCCGGGCGCACAGGCGCATGCATTTCAGCTTATGGACCGGGGTCAAGTAAGGCGGGCTGCTGGCGGGCAGGGGCCCTGACACGCCAGGGGCGCGGGCGCACGCCTTTCCTGAGCACGCTCCGGCAGCCGCAGGCCCGGGCCGGCCGCGACCCGCGTAACTCGGCGCGCGCGCAGGTGAGCACGGCGCGCGACAACGGCGTCGGCGCGCTCGCGTTCGGCGTGCGGCTCCCCAGCGGCAAGCACGCCTTCCCGACCGGCCCCACCTGGATCCTCTACTCCGGCAACGACCAGCAGTGCACCGAGCTGGTGCGGCGCCCGCGCGCAGCAGACGGGCGGCCCGCGCAGTGTTTCAGGGGCGCGCGGGGCGGGCGCCCACCGCGCTGCGCGCGCCGCAGGTGCCCCTGCTGCTGCGGCGGGGCACGTTCTGCGACGCGTACGTCGCGCAGGCGCGCGTGTTCCGCACCTACTCCTCCTGGGTCCTCGCCATGCTGCTGAGCAAGGTGCGGGCGCCGTACCCTGCCCTACCCTAGCCCGAGCAGCGCCGCCGCCCGCGCCGCCGCTGGCGCCGCGGCGCACGCCGCTGCACGAGCGGTCTGCGCGCCGCGCAGGCCGGCCTGCGCACGCACACATTCCCGCGCACGCTCTTCCAGCTGGCCAATCACACGAGCGATGGCCTGGACTGCATAATGGACAAGCCGCCCATCGAGCGCCAAATCTCTTTCGGCTCGGCCTCCAGCACGCTGGGCGACGCGGAGGAGGCGCGCGCCCCGCGCCGCACGCCTGTCCGGCCCCGCACTGCCGCCGCCGCTGCCGCGCATGCCCTGCCGGAGCGGGCGGCGCGGCGCTGCGGGGCGCTGGCGGCCGCAGCCTGCGCGTGTGTGCATGCACGCGGTCTCTCAAGACGCGTCGGAGCCCCTCAGTCGCTGCCTGCCATGGCTGGCGGGCACGCGGGCCTATAGACAGGGTAGGGTGTCTGCCCTGACCACCGCGACGCCGCGCAGGTGATGACCAGCCTGCACCTGGCGCCCTACCCGCGGCCGCTCGCGTCGCTGGTCGACGACTACCCGCCCGAGCAGGGGCACAAGGGCTGGCTGGTGCGCGCGCGCCGCCGCCGTACGCGCGCGCTTTGTGTGTCGTGTTGCTGGCGCGTCGATGCGCCCCAGAGCTGCATGCGACCTTGCCTGCACCAGCAGAGGCAGGTAACGTTGCACATCGACATCAAGTATGGCCGGCGCAGCGGGGCGCCTGGCGTTCACCAGGGCGCGCACGTTGTAGAGACAGTGTTCCAATGCGCGGCGGCGTCGCGCGCGCAGGTCGGCTTTGTCCCGGGGCCCAACGCGACGGAGTTCAAGCAGCTGGCGTGGCACGCGGGCGAGGGCGCCAGCGAGGGCTTCTGGGGCTGCCCGGACCAGAGCATGCCCTACCCGGCCATGCACCACATGCTGCTGCACCCCTGCCGCGCGCCCGGCGCGGAGACGTGCTGCGGCGGCCCGGCCGCGTCGTTCACGATGCGCTTCCGCTCATTCGCGGCCGCGCCGCACGGCATGCTCATCATGGCGTACGAGGCGCGCGCGCCGCCAGCCCGGCCCTGCTGCGTCCGCCTGCATGCTCTTGCCGGGCGCCCTGCCCTGCGGCCGCCGCTCGCTCACCGGCGAGCGCCTGCCGGTCCTGCCGTGGTTGCTGGGACTCGTGACCGATCCTTGTAGGTATCCCTGTGTAAGTCTTGCAGGGTCTTGCAAGGATGAGCATGCGCGGGCGGCGGCAGGTGTGGCCCATCTGCGGCGACGGCCTGGACCTGGAGATCCGCCACACCGTGCAAGGTGCGCCGGGCGGCGGCCCCGCCGGCAGGGTAGGGTGGGATCGGCAGGGCCCGCTGCATGGCGCGGCGGCGCGCCTGCCAGCGCCGCGCGCGCATGGAGGGGGGCCCGAAAGAGAGAGCAAGACTGAGAGAGAGAGAGGTAGAGGGAGAAAGTCGGAGGGAGAGAGAGAGGGGCGCGGGCCGCGCGCGCAGGCACGGGCGAGGTGCGGCAGCTGCTGTGGCGCGCGGTGAACCCGGACGCGGCGCACGACCGGCCGCAGCGGCAGAAGGTGGAGTTCCGCGTGCCGCTGCACACGGGCGACACGGTGGACTTCATGGTGCACCCGCGCGGCAGCATGGACTGCGACGGCGTCTACATCGTGGACATGCAGCTCTGGCGCAACGAGGGCGGCCTGCGCACGCACGAGGCGCGCCGGCTGCGGCGCACCTAGCTAACGAACGCGAAGTCCTGAAGGCGCCCGGCGCCGCACGCCGCCAGCGCATGCTAGGAGTGGTTTTGCTGTGGTTTTGCTACGGGTAGGGCCGCGCCCGGAGGCAGGGGGCAACGCCTGCCTGTCCCTAGAAGAACAGCCTGGCACGGCTCCCCGGTGTAACGTTACAGCTTCCTGGCCCTGGTGCCGCGTGTCCGCGCAAACACCGCCAGATGCCGCCGCCTGCGCGTGCCGAACGCCGCGCGCCCGGGGCCGCAGCGCCCGCGCCGGCCGCCCAGCCTGCACGGCGCCCCGGCGCCGCCGTCCGGCGCGCCCGGCGGTCCCGCGGCACGCCCCCGCTCCGCGGCGGCCTGCCCAGTCGCCGCGCCGCCCGGCGCCGGCGCGGCCCCACCTAGGCGCGCGCGCCGCGCCGCCCAGACTGCCGGCCAGAAGCCGGATGCGTACGGCGTGGCAAAGCCTGCCGGGCCTGCGTCCAGGTTGTCCGGCGGGTGGAACCTGGCGCGGCGAGGATTAGGGTTAGCGGGGCTCACCCGACAGCCAGGCTGGCACCCAGAACACACTCCCCGCCGCACCCCTGGCCACACACGCTCCGCCCGCGGAGCGCGCCGGCCGCGCCCAGGCGCGCGCTGCCTGCCCCCGCCGCCTGCGCGCGCCTGGGCAGGCAGCGCGCGCGCGCACCAGTAGTTGAGCGCCAGGTGCGGCGCGCCGCCGTCGCTGAAGCTGGTGACCTCGTGGAACCAGCCGGCCGGCAGGTACAGTGCCTCGCCTGCGGCAAGCGCTTTTTAATTAACATGAAGAGGGTAGGGTAGGGTATGTATGCGCATGCGCATAACGGCCGCGCCGCGGAGCGCTCGCCGGGCGCGGCGCGCACCGGCGTGCAGCTGCACCTCGACGGCGGCGTCGAGGCCCGGGAAGCGCGGGAAGCAGCGCCGCAGCTGCGCGGCGGGCGCGGCCAGGTCGACGCGGCTGAAACCGGGCGGGTCGTCGTCGCCGGCGGCGCCACGCCCCGCGCCCGGCTCGCTGCCGCACTCGTCGCCGCTGTCCTGGTAGTCGTCGGCCGCCTCCTCGCCCCTGCACGCGCAACGGGCAGCGTCCACGCCCTGTGGCCTGCCGGAAAAGAAAGCCTACATTGCTTGCAGGGTTGGCCCGGCGGGCTGACCATGTGTCTGAGGAGGAGACCAAGGGTGGGAGGCAGCATGTGGCGCAGAGCACGTCGGGCAGGGTAGAGTAAGGGTTGGCGCACTCGCTGCCGTCCGCCGCGAGCGTGTCCAGCGCGGCGTCGAGCGCGGCATCCAGCGCCGCGCCGTCGGCCGCGGAGGCGTCCGCCGCGCGCCGGCGCCGCCACGCGGCCTCGTCCGCCGCGCTCGCTCCATCCGCGCGCACATCGCCCTTCACGGACATGGTATGGCATCAGCACCGAGCGCTGCACCCGTGAGCGCTCGCACCGCCGTTTCCTGAACGCAAATGGTCTCTGAGCCCCCGTACTGGTCCCATGTGCGTGCCCCCCCGTCCTGCCACGCCCATGCAGAGCGGAAAGGCGGCTGTGCAGCCTCGTCCGGCACGGCGGCCGGGCGGCGCGCCTGCCCGTGGTACACGATGCGGCCGTTGGGGTGCACCAGGCGCGGCCGCCCGCGCGTGTACATGCGGCCGGCCGCGGACGGCGGGAACAGGCGCAGGCGCTTGCGGCCGCGCAGGAGCAGGTACAGGTTGTCGTGGAAGTCGTGGTGCAGCCCGCTCGACGCGCCTGCGCCGCAGCCAGCGCTTCAGTCGGCCCCCATCGGCCCGGCCTGCTCTGCCAGAGCGTGACAGCGTAGACCCGGCGCTGCCGGCTGCAGGAAGTGCGCCGAAGGCAGGCAGAGGAGGTGAGGCAGGCCCATGGAACATGGACTGGGTCCGGGGCAATTGAGCCCGCGCACCCGCGGCCGCGGCGCCCATCCACAGGTTGAGCTGCTGCGGCACCAGGTTGCCCGTGAGCGCCGGCTGCAGCGGCAGCGCCCCCGCAGCGCGCAGCTCCGCCAGCGGGCTGGCCAGCGCCTCGGCGTGGCCGTCGGCGCCCACGGCCGCCTGCGGCAGCATAGGGTGTATGGTAGGGTCACATGCCCTACTCGTGGGCCGGCACGCTGCGGGCGAGGGCAGCCGCGCGCGCCCTGTGGGCAGCTGTTGAGCAGCGCGCAGGCCGGTGGCCAGGCAACGCAGCGCCAGCCAAAAAGGAGTGAGAGGAGAGCAGCACCTGCTGCGCGGTGAGGTAGAGGCGCTCGTCGCCGGCGGCGGCGCGCCGCACAAAGTCGCCGAACGGCATGCGGACCTTGTCGCCGCGGCCGTAGCCCTCCGCCGGGCCGCCCCGCCGCTCCACGCTCACGTCCGCGCTGCCCTGCACGCGTGGCGGTAAACTGTGCACAATGCTTGGTGCAAAGCCCGTCCGACACTACGTGAACATACGTAAAAGCCGCTGCAGCCGCGCGGACGCAGGTGAGGCAGTGCTTCGTGAGGACGGTGCGCAGCGAGCAGTTGGTTCCAGGCGGCCGCTCGGCAAGGGGCCGCTCAAAGCCGCGCACCGCAGCGCTGACCAGGCCGTCGTCGGTCCAGCACCGCACGGCCTCCAGGCCGGCAGCGGCGCGCGGATGACCGCCGGGCGGCGCGGCGCAATGTGTGCACGCCAGAAGCCCTCTGGCTCCAGGCTGTGGGCCTCCAGGCTGTGGGCCTCCAGGCACGCGTCGCCGCCGGCCGGCGGGCGCCAGCCGGTGTACATGTCGCGAAAGTCATCGCCCGCTTCCGCCCTCGCCCGCTTGCGGTTGCCCTTTGTCCTGGCCATCGTGGCTGCGCCTGCCCTCCAACTGGCTCTGAGGTAATCAGCCACTCCCTTGAAGAGAGTCTCTTCTACCGGACCTGTCCGAGAAGAGTACAAACAGGGTTTGGCTGCAGCTGTTAAAGTGCGCTGCCCCCAGTTCTGCTGCTGCGTGCAGAGACCAAGCAGGATAGAGCGCTTTGTGGGTCAGGCAAGCCGCTGGTGCGCACGCTGCACAGAGGCTGTTGACGAGTCATGACCGCCGGGGCCGGCATGGCTCACTGGGCCAAGTGCAAGCACAGGGCAGAGCCGCCGAGTAGCGCTGACGCCCGGCTGTTGCGTCTGGTGTGCCAGCCGCACAGGTGCGGCAACCTGCAGACGCGCCTCACACCTCAGCGGCAGGCGCGGCGCGCCGGCCAGGCCTGCTCAGCTCTCGGACGCCTGGCGCGCGCGCAGGCCGTGCCGGTCCGGCGCAGCGCAGCGCGGCAGCGCGCACCTCAGGCGGCGCAGGCGAGACGTGTGGCCTGCGGCCGCGGCTGCGGGCGCCGCCGCCGCGGGCGCCGCCGCCGCCGGCGCCGCCGCCGGCGCGGGCGTGCGCGACAAGCTGCCGCGCGGCTTCGACAGCATCCCCAGCGCGCTGGATGCGCTGGCGGCGGGCGAGGTGGTCGTCGTCCTGGACGACGAGGACCGCGAGAATGAGGGCGACCTCGTCATGGCGGCGGACAAGGTGCCGCCCGCGTCGCAGCCTTCGGCCGCGCGCTGCACCCCGGGTGCGCGCCGCGCGCCGCGCTTGAGCCCGCGGCCGCCGCAGGTTACGACTGAGGCGATGGCCTTCTTCGTGGAGCACACCAGCGGCGTGGTGTGCATCGCGATGGAGGGCGCGGCCCTCGACCGGCTGGCGCTGCCGCTTATGGTGCCGTCGCGCGAGAACGAGGAGGCGCTGTACACCGCGTTCACGGTCACCGTCGACGCGCGGCGGGGCATCAGCACGGGCATCAGCGCGGCCGACCGCGCGCTCACGGTGCGCCTGCTGGCGGACCCGGGCAGCGCCGCGGCCGACTTCCGGCGGCCGGGGCACATGTTCCCGCTGCGCTACCGGCCGGGCGGCGTGCTGGCGCGGCCGGGGCACACGGAAGCGGCCGTCGACCTGGCGCGCCTCGCCGGCTGCCAGCCGGCCGGTGCGGCGCGGCCTTTTGCTAGTGCACCCGGGCGTTCCCAAGGCGCTGTCTTGCCCACTCGCGCCCTGCCGGCCGCCGACACCATACGCTCGGCTGCGCTCTCTGCTCGTGCGCCCGCAAGCGCCTGCTGCCAACGCGGGCGGCGTGTCGGCCCATGCATCCGGCCGCAGCCGCAGCCGTGCGTGCTAGCGGTCGGCCTCGAGGACATGTTGCGCTGCAGCGCCGTGCAGGCGTGCTGTGCGAGGTGGTCAACCATGCGGACAGGAGCAGGTGATGAGGTTTAGGGTAGGGTAGGGGTGCTTGCATCAGCACCGAGGACACGCTGCGCCGTGGCGCCACGCAGGCGTGCTGTGCGAGGTGGTCAACCGGTCGGACGGCAGCATGGCGCGCACGCCGCAGCTGCTCGCGTTCGCGAGCGAGCACGGGCTGCGCTGCGTGACGATCGCCGACCTGCTGAAGTACAGGCGGCAGCACGGCGGCGCGGAGCACGGCGTCAACGGCGCCGGCCGCCGCAGCGGCGCCGCCGCGCTGCTGGGCTCTGTTGCTGCTGCCTAGCCGGCGGCGGTTCCCAGTGTGTAGGTAGGCGGGGCCGTGAACCTGTGGCAGCTGTACTTGTTGCGCGCTGCACTTGCGTTTGGTAGGTCAACCCTCACTACGTAGAGGGACAAACAGATGGGCGGGCGGTAGTCACAGTTCTGGAACTTTGCACTCATGGCGGGCCCGCGCCAGCGTCTACTTCTACCAGCACCCGCACCGCTTGCCGCCACACTCTAGGCGGAACACTGCATGCTAGGTCACAGCAGCGCGAGTGCGGTACTCGGGCCGCGCCCACTCGGCGCCGGCCAGGACCGCCGCGAGCGCGGCCGCAGCCGCCCACATGTCCGCAAAGCGCGTGTACAGCGGCGTCAGGCCCAGGCGCAGGATGTCGGGCGCGCGGAAGTCGCCCACGACGCGCCGCGCCGCCAGCGCCTGCGCGCGCAGCCGCCCCGGCCGCCGTCGGCTGCGCGGCGGGCCCGCCGCGCGCGCCGGGCTGCCGGCATTCGCGCGCTGTGCATGACAGCTTCACGTAAAGTGAGACGCACCAGGCACGCGCGCGGTCACTTTGAGGGACATCCTGTTGCGCCCGTCCTGCGGGGCGCGCCTGCGCGATGCCGTACGCCTCTGGGTGCGCGAAGCACAGCTGGCTACCGCGCTGCGCGGGGTCGGCCGGCGAGGCCAGGGTCAGGCCGTGCGACGACGGCACCAGCTGCGCCACGAGCGCGGCCAGCAGCTCGCCCAGCGCCGCGGATTTGGCGCGCACGGCCGCCATGGGCGCCTCCGCCGCCAGGTCCACGCCCACCTGGCGAGGGTTGGCAGGCAGTGCTGGAACATTTGCTGGCCGGTAACAACGCGGCAGCATGCAGCTCTCACGGCCGCATCCGGATAGGCCTGGCAAGCTTGGCAGGCGCATGCTTTGGCAGCTTTGCGCATGCTCTGGCAGCTTCAGGCGCATGCTGTGGCAGCTTTGCAGGCGCGTGCTTTCCAGCGCCGCTGGGGCGCCGCTGGGGTTCCAACCTGGTGGCGCCAGCTGCAGGGCGCCTCTCAAGCACATCCACACGCAGCTGGCCGCCAACGCACATACCGTAGGTGGGGCATGTGAACCCTGGTAAAAGTCCCAGCATTCAAGCTGGGCGCGCGCCTCCAGCGCCGCCAGGCTGATGATGGGCGGCGTGCCGACCTGGAAGCGCTGGACGCCTGGCGCCGCCTCGAACGCGGTCTCAAACGCAAACGGGCGCGCATGGCCCAGCCACCCTTGCAGGGCGGGGCGCGCCGCCTGCGGGCCCTCCTGCGCCGTCGCACGCTCGCAGGTGATGCGGCCGCTTCCAGTGCGCGCAGTCACGCGCGCGCGCGCTGCCACCAGCGCTTGTCCTCTGGCGCTCGGCAAGAGCAGGGAGCAGGCACCGCGCGCGCAGCGCACACCAAGCGAGGTGGCGCGCTGCAAAGCACATCAGGTCTCGCGATACTAACCCTCCCTCGGCCGGGCCGCGCACCAGGTGCCGCGCTGCAGCGAACAGAAAGGCCGGCGCCCCGGGGCCGCCGTTGAGGAACTTGTACCCGCACCCTGCGCACCGGCAGGGGGCGCGCTCGTCGCCAGCGCCCAAGGGCATCTCTGGCAGCGCACCGTCGCTGCTTGCTTTGATGCACCGGCTACTGTGGCTGCACGCGGGCATGGCAGCCCAGCTGGGCATGAACGCTGCGTGTCTTGTTATGGGCATGCGCAGGTTACAACCGCAGACGGGCAGTGTAGCAGCGCCGGGCGCGCGCCCACAGCAAAGTCGGCGCCGGCGGCATTGAGGTCCACCGGCACGGCTCCCGCGCTGTGCGCGAGGTCCCACACGGCGAGCGCCCCGCTGCCGCAGCCCCGCGCACCGGGTCACCCCTGGCGCCCACGCGTGCTGTTGGCCGAGGCCGCTGTGGTCGTGGGGAGGCCCCGCGCGCTGTCACCGCACCGGCCGCGCCCGCAGGCCGGCGGCAGCGCGCCGCGCAGGCTCGCCGGCGGCAGGAGGATCCCGCGGCGCACCGCGCATGCGCCGCGCGCGTCAGGCCGGCCAGGTCCAGCATGCGGCCGGTGCGGTAGCAGACGTGGGTCAGGACGACCGCCGCCACGTCGCCGCCGCACTCGTCCAGCGCGGCCGCGACGCCGCTCGCGCCGTCCACGAGGCGCACGCGGCGGCGCCCGCCCAGCAGCCGCGCCAGGCCATCCAGCACGTACATGTCCGTGCCAAAGTTGGCACGCTCTGCGCGCTCGCGTGTGTAGGTTTAAAGGTAGGGTTAGCGGCGGGCGCGCGCAGCGGGCTTGGCGGGCGGAAACGTCGAGACAAAGCTGCCGCAGGCCAAAGAGCCGCCGCACCACAAAACACTGGCCTGCGGGGCTCGGGAGCGCTTGCGGCGCTGGAGTGCGGGCGGCGGGCGCGGGCGTGCCTGTGATGATGATCCGCCTGTCCGGGCGCAGCTGCAGCGCTGCGGCGGCCGCCTTGAAGAGGTTCAGCGTCGTCGAGTCGGCGACGAGCACCTCCGAGGCGTGCGCGCCGATGAGGCCCGCCAGCTTGGCGCCCACGCGCAGCGGCAGGCGCAGCCAGTCGTGCTTGTTCCAGGACGCGATCAGGTCCGCGCCCCACTCCGCCTGCACCACCTGCCGGCGCCGCGCCCGCCGGTGGGTTGACGCGCGCAGGGCGTCGCGGGCGGCGGGCGGCCTCGGCGCGCGCGCGCGCCTGGCGCACGCGCTCGGGCGTGGCCCTGGGCAGGGCGCCCAGGGAGTTGCCGTCGAGGTAGACGAGGCCGTCGGGCAGCAGGAAGCGCTCGCGGAAGCGCGCCAGGGGGTCGCACGCGTCCAGCCGCTGCACGTCCTGCAGGCTCAGCGGGCCCGCGCTGTCCGGCAGGCGCGCGTGTTCTCCCGCAGGAGCGTTGTCGGAGTCTGGAACCATAGCGCCTGCGCAGGCTGAGCGCTGCCCCATATCAGGAGGTGCATCGGTCTCAACCAGGCCACCAGCAAGGAAGCCGGAACCCGTCCTCACCTTGGCAGCCGCCTGGCCCGTCGCGCCGTGGCGCTGCGCGGGCCGCCGCCAACTGACGGGAGAGGCGCCCGGGGGTGGAGCGCCTTGCGGCTTCCTTGCCACTGACCTGGAACTGAGCTATGGGAGCGGTGGAGAGACGCGTCCCAGCACGCCAGGAGCAAACGTGGTCCTGACCGGCTTCCTCAGTTTCTTTCCTTGCCACGCTCAAGTGCCTGCTTTCCTAGCTCGATTACTGAGTGCGTGCCTGCGCCTGTAGCAGTGCTGAAGCACAGCCAGCGGGTACCAGTGCAAAGGCTCTGATGTGGTGATCAGCTACCGACACTGCTGAGCACTGCCCAGAACAGGGCGCACACAGCACGTCCAACGACTTGTTTATTCAACGGCAAGTTGCTGTCAGCAACCGCTTCCCTCAACTGCGCACTGCGCCTTGCTCATCACAACGTGCGCTGTTGCTGAAAGTTGCAAACCAGATTGCTGGTGCAAGCTTAATGCTTTTTTTTCATGCATCCGACACTACTACTTGTCAAGCCAAGATAGTGTGTGGAAACAGCAAAAATGAGAGTGTTGGCAAATCAGATCAAGCTATACTTGGTTTGCCGCGCCAATGCGGTGGATCAGGCCTTACGGCAGCCAGGTCAGTCAGCGGGAGGAGAGGACACGGCTCAGCTGCGTGCCCCCTGGAATGCTCATGCCCGCGAACGTGCTGCTCGGAGTCCAAGCCTTGGACCACACAGGCCTGCTCAGGTGTGCAGTCGACCTCCAAGCCGCGCGTCAGCCCTCCTCGTACACCAGGGTGTCATCGGCCTCGAACGTCTGCACGCAGCGCCCGCGTCAGCCCAGCACCGTAGCAGGCCAGCGCCGCGGCGCGCAGGGGAGCCGGGCCGCAGCCGCGCACCTTCTTGGCCTTTTTGATCTCCTCGTTCATGCGGAGGAGCTCCTGGGCCCGGGCAAACTTGTGCGGGTCCTGCACGCCCGCGAGCAGCCACAGTTGGCTGATACACGGCTGAAGTTTATTCAGTGTCTCCTGGCGCGTGCAGCCGGGCGCGAGCGCGCCCGCGTCACAAGCAGGGCGGGCGCGGCCGCCAGGGCGGCCCAGGCTCGACATCCCGCGCTGCTGCGTTGTGCCTCAAAGGGGGGCAGACCCGCAGGCAGGCACGCCTGCACTGGTGCTTTCAAACAGAGTCAGGCTGTCCGGCCGCGGTAGCCTGCAGAGCGGGGCGGTCGCCACGTGTACAAACAGCGGCGACCCCTGGCTGCGCAGCCACAGGACAGCATCGAGCTGCTGAGGCTGCGTGGAGGGGGCCGCCGCACCTTGCGCAGCAGGAATAGGAGGTCCTCCGGCAGCATGCGCCCGCCCTTGCCCGCGGCGCCCGCCAGCGCCGTGTGCGCGAGCGTGCTCGCATACTCGACCACGATGTCCTGCGCGGCGCGCGCCCGCGGCTCACGGCCGAGCGGGAGGCTGCGCGAGGTGCAGAGGCGCCCCCGCACCTCTACCCAGCAGCAGGCTGCGCGGGGTGCAGAGGCGCCCCCCGCACCTCCACCAGGTCAACCGTCTCCTTGTAGGGCGCCGGGGCGTCCCCGTATCCGTACATCATCAGCCGCACTGCCCCGTGCTGCACGCGTCAGCGTGTGCCAGCGGGGGCGGCAGCCGCCCTGCAGGTTCCCGAGGCGGGGACGCGCACAGTCCTTGGAGAAGAGACCGCGCTTCTTCAGGTTGTTCTCGGTGACTGCCGGCACGCAGTCGTGACCACCGGGTCAGCGAGCGATTGACTGCTCGCCGTGCCACGACTTTGAGTGCGTCGGGGGCACCGCACCGTGTGCGGCAGCGTTCTTGCGCTTCTTGCCGTCCGCGCCGCCCTTCTTGCCATCGGCGGTGCCTTTCTTGGCGTCTGGCGCGCCCTTCTTCGCCTCCGCGTCGCCCTTCTTGCCGCCCGCTCCCTTGGGGCCCGCCTTTTTGGCGGGCGCGCTCATGCCCGCATCACATCAGAGCTGCGCTGCTGGCAGCGGCATGCTGTGTCGGGACTGGCTATGCACTTCCAAAAACAAGGCCTGTGTATATCACTCTGACACTCCTGGCAGAGCAACCACAAGGCGAGCCGGATTCCGCTGTGGTGCAAGAGATACGGACGGATGTACTCAACAAAGCAAATTGTGCTGTCGCCGCAGCACTGGCATGCTGGCCATGCTTTGATTGCGCTGCCTTAGGGGTTAGGGTAGGGTAGGGTAAGTAAGGCCACCAAATCTAGGGTCAACCGGCTCACTCAGCTGCAGCAAGCGCGCCAATCGCCAGTCAGCTATGGCGCACCCCCTGGCAGCGTGTACGCGGCCGCTGCCGGGTGCCCGGCGCAGCGCCGGCCCCAGCCTAGCGACATGCAGAGCGGGCGTGCATGGCGCTCATCATGCACCTGCGGCGCCGGCAGGCCTTGCGGTGCTGGGCGTGGCGTTGCTGACCGTGCCGGCGGCATTTGCGGTGGAGGTCGTTGATGCGCCGGCAGAGCCGCCCAGCATTTCCGTCGATCGCGCGTCAGCGGCGCCGCCGGCCGGCGGGTCCCAGCTGCTGAGCGACTACCCCGCGCTGCCGTATGCGGGCGGGCTGCTGGTGGGCGCGCCGGCGCTGATCGCGGCCACGAGTCGCCGGGGCGGCAAGGTGAAGGCGGCGTCGCCCGACGCCGCCTACGCCGCGCTGGCGGCCGACGACGCCGCGGTGCTTGTGGACATCCGCAGCGTGGCCCAGCGCGCGTCCGGCGACCCGGACCTGCGCGGGCTCAAGAAGCGCGTGCTGCAGCTGCCCTTCACCAAGGCGCCCCCCTGCTGCACCGTTCCGGCGCTACTCGGCCACTCCCCGGGGCTCTGCGCCGCTGTGCCTGGGCACTGCACAAGCTTGCTGTGCTGCTCGTGACCTGGGTGCATGTGGCGCTGGTCTGGTCGCGCGCCTGCCGACGGGGGCGTGCGCGTCTGGCAGTTGGTCAAGGGCAAGGCTGTGGCGGCTGTAGCGGTAGCCTGGATATCGCCCCCGCCGACGGGGCCGTGCGCGTCTGGCAGTTGGCCAAGGGCGAGGCGGTGGCTGTGGAGGACTTCTTGGAGCGCGCCGCGCGCCTGGCGGGCGTCGACGCGGACGCCGTGGTCGTGCTGCTTGACGCGTGCGGCCCCCGCCCCCGCCACGCTCGCTGCTGCGCCGCCCGCCCTGCAGGCTGCGCTCCAAGCCAGGGCGGAGCTTGGACGGGCCTGCGCAGAGGGCGGGAGCGCTTGCTTTGCTGCCGTGCGCTCAGGCGCCTGCGCTGTCCCGGCCGCCCGTCTCCGCCCTCGCCAGGCCTCGCGCGCAGGTGCCCCACGATGTCTGCCCGCGTGACTGACGCGTGCGGCGGCAGGGAGGGCACGGACGCGCCGAAGGCCGCTAAGACGCTCGCGCCCGCCGTCGCGCGTGTGCTGTACACGCAGGCCGAGGGTCCGCGCGGCTGGAAGGCGCGCCCCCAGCCGCGCGCGCGCCCCGGCGAGCGCGCAGCGCGTAGCTCGGAGCACCGCTGTCCTTTCAGCGGATGCGCTGCAGCAGTCAGCACAGCACGCGGCTCCGGCAGCAAGCTCTGGTCACAAGCTCGGAACTTTCGCTGGACAGCAGTATCCTTGTTCTGCTGGAGTTGCTGCGCACGGCGTGGGCCGGCGCAGTGTGCGCCGTGAGTTTACTGGGTGAGCGCGCCCCACCGGTAGGAGGCGGGCGCGCCGTGGAGGGAGCCCGCCAGGCTGCCCAGCCTGAACCTCAAGGGCCTGGGCAGCCTGGGCCGCAGCATGGACTCCTTCGCCGAGGACCTCAAGGTGCGCTGGCGTGGCGCGCGGGGCGCCTTCAGCTCACACCTCCCAGTGACGGTGACGGAGAGGCTCGGCTGCATGTAATGGCCGTACGGCCATCCCTGCCTGGCACCTTTGAGGCCAGGAAAGCGCCTCAAAAGGTGGGCTGTTTCCTGCGCCGGGCCCACGGCGGCCGCGCTCGACGCCTGCGCGGCGCGCGCGCGCGCAGGCGAAGCCGACGGGCGGCAAGGCGGCGCTGGGGCTGGGCGCGCTTGCGTTCGGGGCGGGCGCGACGGCGCTGGTGCTCTTCCAGCAGGTGGAGACTGTGCTGCAGGCGCGCGCGCGCCCTGGCAATGGTTAGGGTTAGTGCAGGGTCCAGGCGCCTGCGCTGAGCCCCTTCCCAAGCCTGCAGGGTCGCCTCGGGCGCGCACTGCCAGCGCGGCCACGCCGCATGCGGCGCCGTGCATGCCGCTGGCGGCGATGTCGCATGCACTGCGCTGGCGGCACGGGTACAGGGTGGGGCCGGGGGCCAGTACTCAGTGGAAGGGGAATGCCGGGACATCCGCGAGTGCAAGCATGCTGCTCCGCAGCGCGCATGCTGCTCCGCAGCGCGCATGCTCGCCCGCGGCTAGAGGCGCCCCTGTGGCCTGGCGCAGCCTGTTGTGGGGCAGGGCGTCAGGGGGCGGGCGCCTGCCACCGCGCGCAGGCGCTGGGCGTGCACGGCGCGCCCCGCCTGGGGCAGCTGCGGGCAGCAGGTTCCGCCCTGGCCCAGCCCTCACCAGGCGCCCGCGCGCAGGTGGTGGGCGTGATCGTGGCCGGGCGCTTTGCCGCGAGCCGCCTGGTGTTTGCCGAGGACCGCAAACGCACCGCCGAAGAGCTCAAGTGCGCGCCCGGGGCGCCCTGCCGGCGCGGCCTGTCTTGCGCAGGAGCTGTGCTGCGTGGTCGCACTGCATGGCATGCAGGCCTGGCCTCCAGGCCATGAATGGCAGACCAGCAGGTCTGCAAGCCGGACGTGCTCGGGCCTGTACGAGCCACCTGCCTCTCAGTGCCCTTTGGCGGCTTGGGTTGCCACAGCTCTTGCGCCCGCCACTGCCCGCCGCCGCGCACGCGACCACTGGTGACGCCGCGCGGCCGGGCGCCGGGGCGGCCGGGCGCTGACGACGCCGCGCCGCGCGCAGGAGCCTGGTGGACGAGAAGATTGCGGTGAAGGACGCCGGCAGCGACCTGCGCCAGATCGCGGCCACGCTGCTCGAGACGGAGCAGGCGGTGGAGGCGCGCGCGGGCGCCAAGGCGCGCGAGCTGGCGGGCGACGTGCGCGCGGCGGCCGGCAGCGTGGTCGGCGAGGCCAAGGGCGCGGCCCGTGAGGTCAAGGTGCGGCCGACACATGCCGCCGCCTGAACGAGAGAGTGTGTGTGAAGAGCACTGGCACGGCTGCCAGGCGAGGCAGGGCCGGCGGGGACTGCCAGCAAATTTTGACAAAGACGGGAGGGGGCCATGGTAGTATGGAACGAGCGGACAGTGACACCTGCTCCAAGGGCACGGCCAGGAAAGCCGCGCAGCGGCTTGCCGCCGCTGCTGTGCGCAAAGCTAAGTGGCGGTCGAGGCTTGCTTTCGCAGTGACTGCTCCGCCCAGCAAGCGCTTGCGGCGGTGCTGTGGTGCCGGGCGCTCGTTCACCCTGCGCTCGCGCCCGTACGCGGCAGGGGCAGGCGCGGGAGACTGGAGCTGCCGTGCGCAGCGAGGCCCCGAGCGCGCCGGCGCCGGCGCCTGACGCGGCGGCGCCCCGCGAGGTGAGCAGCAAGCACGACTCCCTCAGCGAGGCCATGGCCTACCTAGCCGAAGCGCGCAAGCAGGTCTGCGGCCGCGCTGCCAGGCTCTCCTGCCTGCCTGGCCCGCCGCGTTTGCCTGGTGTGCTCTGGTGAGTGGCGGTCGTGTGGGCCTGCCGCGCAACAGTCCCGAGCATGCCGGGAGCATGCCAGAAGCCCAACGAGTGCGATGTTACCGGCGTCCCCGTGATGGTGCTGGTCCCTGATGCAGCTCGCGTTCGAAAGGCATGTCCCCGGACATGAGCATGAGTGGACTCCCTGTGCCCCGTGCCTGCTCACCGCTCGGTGAAAGCTGCGCCGTGCGCTGCAGGCGAATAAAGGCGCGCCGGACTCGGCGCGGCAGTGGATCGACAAGTGGGAGCAGACGCAGGGCAGCAAGTAGAGCGGCCGCGGGGACCAGCCCCCTGCTGCGCGCCGCCACAGGGGTCACGCTTTCCTCAGAGCAAGTCAGTGTTGTTGATGTGCATGTGTGCTGTCCCGCGACCTCCGGTCGGCCGTTGGCAGCCGGCTCATGACAGGATCGAAGCGGGCGTATTCGGGCATGTTCTGTTGAGCAGGTCTTCCGCGGTTTTGGACGTCGAGCGTGTGTGGCATCAGCAGCGCTGCATGGGCGGCTCAGACAGGGTCGCACATGCAGGGCGGGGCTGATGCTTGTGATTTGCTGTTGCATGCTGAGCTTAGCCTACCCTCAACCTTCTTTTCGTTTGGATGCTGATCCACATGCCGCTTTGCAGCTCTCGGGTGGAGCGCCTGCTGCGGCTCACCGTCTGCAAGGGGGTCTGTGTTGCTTGGCCTGTTCCGCTTTTTGTGTGCTTTGTGGTCTGTGAGACCCTGCCTTCATCTGCCTGACTCAGCATCACATTTTTGCGCCTGGCGTGTGCTGCGCTTTGCCTGTGCAAGTGCCGGCTGCAGCACTCCTGCGGGCTTTGCTTCGGTCAGGTTGCAGCACCTGGCTCCAGCGTCGGCCTGTAAGATGCAATGCAAGCCAGACACTTGATATGGCTCTATACTTACTGTCGGTGATACTTGCCATGCACAGTCATCATCAGCCAAGCTAACAGATCTGATGGGCACCACCATTAATAGTCTTCCACTTGCCGCAAGCGCACTGCATGGCCTCGCAACAGCATGGCTTAGACAGCAGTGACCAATTTGCAACACCCCTTCAAAAGCAGTCCGACAGACAAAGCATGCTACGTACGCCTGTGGCAAAAATAGCATCCTGCAACAAAATAACCAGAAGACTAGAAGCTGCGCGCTTCCGCAGTGCATGCATGCACCACATGGCACATGGCCAAAAGCTGCCATGGCTATCGCATAGGCAAGCTGACTGTCATCATACTCTTGCTCTCTCACCGCCACGCTCTATGCGCTACACGCTTACAGGTCAGTAGAAAGTGTCGTCGCAGTGCGCCACGAGGTGGAAGGATCGGTTGGCAGGCTTGCCGTCCACGTCGTATGTCTGCGTAAGCTCGCCGTGGTCAACAGCGCCGCTGCCTGCTCAACTCTGAGCATAGACTCAACATGAGCAGTTGCCCTACTAAATCACGGCAAGCCATGCTCCTTGTGTCTGACCACTGCAGGAGGGGACAATCAGCTTAGCACTGCGCCAGCCACATACCTGCACATAGCTCTTGTGCGTGTCGCTCACAAGGCCGGCTACGGCAAAGCCAGGCGCCACATCATTCTCCGCCCCCTCGGCGCCGATGCTCACAGTGAACGTGGTCATCCAGGCCGGCGTGGTAAGCGCCTGACGCCAAGTCACAATGTACTCGCCTGCGCCCCTGCGCTCACTCACCTCCACAACAACCAGCACTGCTGGGAGCCGCTGCTGCGCTCAAGCAGATGTCTCCTGTAACCAAGTTGCACACCGTGGCGGGCCTCCCCGCATGACACGCACCGGTCGCTTGCAGCAGTGCCGACTCCGCCATATAGCTGCGGACCAGCTTGCCGCCGGGTGACACCACCGCGGTGAGGCGCTTGTCATAGCCAAATGCGGGGTTCTCGGCCGCGCGAGCGGCGCCCTGTGCGTCAAGTTGCAGTAAGCCTCCCGACCTGCGCGTCTGAGCACTCTGTGCAAGCTTAAAAGCCGAAGACAAGTCGCTCAGGCGCACCAGCCTCAGCGTTTGGGCAGCGCTTGCCCCACATACAGCAAGTGCGCACAAGCAAAGCCGCAACAAGTGAGCCATGTCCGCAGCGAGCAGCGGGCGTCAGACCTGGGCAGCAAACAGTCCCTTCAGTCAACCACACTATACCTGCATCGAGCAAGCAAGCGCAGCTATGCAGGGGGCCAAGGAAAAAACGTGATTAAAATTTCCAACACGCGAGATACAAGGGAAGGTGCTAAACAACGCACAGGTGCACGCTGGCAGCCACTCGCGAGCCTCTCCTGGTCTCCTTCGCCCGTTTGGCGCCTCCCGTCCAGCATCCACTGGCATCATGCTTCGTGCTCAGGGCGTTACCCCCTATCTGTGAAGCCCTGCTTTTGAATCAAGAGACAGCTGAGCGCTGCAAGGGACAAGCAACGTGGGGCACAGCAGGCTGCGCAGCGTGTTCACCTGGCTGCAAGTCACGCGGCACACTTGAGCAACAGCAAGCAAGGCAGAGGCGCCGCGCAGGCGCTGAGCGGACGCGCATGCGCACCTAGCGCGGCCCCGGCATGGCCACGGGCAAGAGCACCGGCAACCTGCCTGTCAAGCGGGAGTGCGCGGTGCCTGGCAAGCACGCGTGGGTGCTGTGGAACACGCAGTTTGAGATGGATGTGCGCTACGTGCCGATCAAGGCAATTGGCAAGGGCGCCTACGGCGTGGTCTGCTCCGCCAAGGACGCCACGTCCGGCCAAAAGGTGGCCATAAAGAAGATAACCAACGCGTTTGACAACCTGACGGACGCGCGGCGCACGCTGCGCGAGATGAAGCTGCTGCGCCACCTGAAGCACGAGAACATCATAGCGCTGCGCGACATCCTGCGCCCGCCCGCGCGGGACAACTTCAACGACGTCTATCTGGTCAGGCCCCAGTGTCCGTCTGCAAGAAACTGTTAGCTCTCCCGCGGCTCCTTGTGCTTGTCAGAGCGCTGCTCAAGCTGGGGGTGCACACCGTTCCAGCCGCCTGGCGTGTATGCTCAACGCGCTCAGCACCGGTGAGCTGCTCCTAGGACATGCTTGCAGACGTAACGTGGGCAAGCGCCGCCAGCTGTGCCGCCTGCCCACTGATGAGGAGCGCTGCGAGCGTGCTTTGCAGGAGCCAGCCATGGGTGTGGGGAGAGCGTGTGAGTCACAGTGCTATGTCTGTGCACTTTGTGTGCACTCACAGTTGTGATTGGCAATCCTGAAGCGCTTGAAACGAGTGACGTTCTATTGCTGACTATGAAACCGGTTTCATAGCCACACCGCTCTGCTTGAGCGGCCTCAGGGCGTGTGAGCTGGCTCAGGCGCACAGTGTCAGAACGAGAACAGGAGAGGGGCACGCGCGCCCAGCGGCCGTCCTGCTGCGCGGGTGCGCGCGCGCAGCCCAGGCCGTGTGGCGTGCGCGAGCAGGTGTACGATCTCATGGACACGGACCTGCACCAGATCATCCGCTCGTCACAGCCGCTGACGGACGACCACTTCCAGTACTTTGTCTACCAGGCGCGCCCCCCGGCCCGGCGCCCTTCCGGCCGCGCCCCGGCCATGCAGCGCATGCCCGCTGCTTGCCAGCGGGGTGGGGGTGTGCGCACGCACGGCGGCGCACGCAGCTAATGCGGCCGGCCCGGCGGCGCAGATCCTGCGCGGCCTGAAGTACATCCACTCCGCCAACGTGCTGCACCGCGACCTGAAGCCGAGCAACCTGCTGCTCAACGCGACCTGCGACCTGAAGATCTGCGACTTTGGGCTGGCGCGCACCAGGCGCGTGCGCGCGCGCGCGGGCCCCGCCTTGCGCAGGGGGCCCGGCCGCGCCTCCGCCGCAGATTCCCGCCTGTCAGACGCCTGCCAGAGCCTGTCAATGGCCTTGGAGGAGCGCGCTGTTGTCGCTGCACGGAAGGGCGGGCCGGCCGTGCGCAGCGTGTGCGGGGCGCGGCGCTGAGCGGCGCGCGTGTGCGCGCGGCAGCTCGGAGGTGAGCTTCATGACGGAGTACGTGGTCACACGGTGCGGGCGCAGACCCGTGAGCTGCTGCTCACGGCCCTACCCCTAACCCTATAGCTGATACGCATGGCCAGATGTGCGTCCTGGCTGCCCCGCCGCCGGGCTCACCTTCCGCTGCCTTCCTGCATGTAGAGTGCTGGCGCACAGGTGTCCGCCCGCCACGTCTGGTGGACAGCGGTCGCAGGTCTGCTTCACCTTGCGTCGCAGCGCTCCAGCATCGTGCTTGCAGAGCTGCCGTCCGCCGGCGCATAGAGCCGCCGCCCGCACTTCAGGCGCGCGACGCGCCGCCTGCCCGCCCACCGAACGAGCGCGCGCTGCCTCCGCAGGTGGTACCGCGCGCCGGAGCTGCTCCTGTCCTGCGAGCACTACACCGCGGCGATCGACATCTGGTCCGCCCCCGCACTGCCCTGCGCCGCAGCGCTTGTCGGGCCGTCCGTTTGCAGCCGTCCGCTTGCAGAGCGCGCGCATTGGCGGCGGTAGGGTAGGGTTAGGGAGGGTACAATAGGATAGGTACTGAGCGCCGGCGCCGGCGCGCGCAGGTCGGTGGGCTGCATCCTGGCGGAGCTGCTGCAGCGCAAGCCGCTGTTCCAGGGCCGCGACTACATCGACCAGCTGAAGCTCATCATCCGCACGCTCGGCTCGCCGTCCGAGGAGGACCTGGCCTTCATCAGCTCCTCGCGCGCGCGCGCCTACATCCGCGCGCTGCAGGCCAGCGAGGCGCGCGCCGCGCGGCCGCGCTGCATGTCTGCAGCGCTCCAGTGCACGCACACACACAGCTTTCACCTCACGCAATCTGTCCCTCTTCCTCGTTCTCTCACAATGTACAGACCGTGCACGTGTACACTTTCTGCGTGGGTGTGCTGTGTCTCCTGCGCCGAGCTCGCCTGCGGTCAGGGCGAGGCACGCGGACGGGGCAGACACCGTGTGCCCAGGTCGCCGCAGCGCAGGCAGAGCGCGCTGAGCGTGCGCCGCGTGCGTGCAGCGGTGCCAGTTCTGCGCGCTCTTCCCGGACGCGAGCGCGCCCGCGATCGACCTGTTAGAGGCGATGCTGCAGTTCGACCCGCGCAAGCGCATCACCGTCGAGCAGGCGCGCCTCCCGACGGTAGGGTAGGGTATTGCGTTATAGGTAGGAGTATCCGGTAGGGGTATCTGGTAGGGGTATCCGTTAGGGTTAGCGCACGTTTGAGCAGCGCGTGCATGGCTTTGCATGCTCGGCAGCAGGCGCCGAGTATGCTGCTCAGCGCCTGCTACAGCTGGCGCTGGTGAGGCACCGCAGCGTGCGGACGACCGCATTCGGCCCGGCCCACCCGCGCGCCACAACACTCTGCGCGTGCTGGCCACCAGCTTCCAGGCAGCCCCCGCTGCCTGCGAGGTCGTGGCCGCATGATGCTGGCAGCATCAGCACCCGGGAGGGTCCGGCGAGCGCGGCGGCGGCGCGCAGGCGCTGGCGCACCCGTACCTCGCGCAGCTGCACGACGCGTCGTCCGAGCCCTCCGCCCCCGGTGCCTCACCGCGCCGGCGACGCTCCGCCCCTTGTCGAGCGTGCCTGCTTTGGCCAGCAAGCGCGGGGCTGATGTCCATGTCCCGACTTGTCACTCTCCCAGACTGGTCACATGCACTGCGTGCAAGCCTCGGAGCACAGCATCCATGCTCCATTGGATGAAGATGCTGACTGGCGATCAAGGCATGCCGCGCACACACACAGAAGCAGCCTGAGCTGCTCAAGCGGGTGACACAGACCCGGCTTCATGCATGCCCGCTCCCAGACCGGCCACGTAGCCCGTGACGTCTGGGCGCGCGCCGCGCGCAGGCAGCTTCTCCTTCGACTTTGAGGAGCAGGAGCTGGACGAGGCGGCGGTGCGCGCGCGCGTCTGGGCGGAGATGGAGCGGTACCAGGGCCGGAGCAAGGTTGGCATCAAGAGCTAGGGTGCCCCATGTGCGAGCTAGGGTGCCCCATGTGCGAGCTAGGGTGCGCCACGTGTAAGCCAGGGTGCTCACTGCGTGAGCGAGGGTGCCCCATGTTTTTGCTGCACGGCGCGGCGCCCGCCCATGCTTGACCAGGGCGGGCCGCCCGCTGCGGGGTTGCGGGTGTCAGTGTTGCTTGGTAGGCATGCTGCCGGTGGCAGGGGCGGGTCGCGGGCGCAGAGTCCAGTAGCTCAGGTTGGTGCCCGCAAGTTGGTACTTTCCCGAATCGCACGGGACTGGCGCTACCCAGCGGGTCGGTTGCGTCGCGGGCAGTGATGCGCGGCGTCTCGCTGTGTCGGGCCACCGCATGCACCCTGTAGTAGAGTGTCATAGCGGACGTAGCTTTAGGCCTGCCTGGCAGCGATGCAGCCAGCCATGCTCTGGACGGCTGTAGGCTGATGACCCTGTGCAAGTGCGCACAGCTCGCGCCTCTCTCCCTCATTACTACTCGCACGTCCTCTTGCCATGTCTTCAATGGCCACAGAATAGCTGCCAGGGCGTCGCCACGCCTGTGCTCCAAAACACGCCAGCTGCACAACTCGGCAAAGTGCCGCCTCTGTGTCGCTGTCTGCACACAGCAGTAAATCAACATGCAAGGCTGGAGGCGCATGCAGCACAGGAGCCTGTACCACAACGCACACAGACGAGCGCATGCATGCCCGCGCAGCGGCCTGCGCTCAGTTGGCCGCAAAGCGGTCCACGACCGTGAACGACTTGGCGATCTCCTCCAGCCGCGGCCGGATCTTGTCCCAGCGCCGCTCGTTGGCGCCGGTCACCAGCGTGTAAAAGTTACCTGCGCGTGCACGCGCCTCATAAGCGCCTAGAACGTCTGCTGCATGAGCCTGAGGCACCTTGCGCTGTTGACGCTTTTGCAAAAACCTCTGTGTTGACACATGCAAAGCAAGAAAACTGCACGGCACATGCCAGGATGCCAGCACTGCCCACTGCAACGCTCCTGGGAAGCCCAGCAGCTTCTGACCACTCCCCGACACGCTCCATGTGCGCCTTAGGGCCCTCCATGCGCTCCGCGAAGCACACGGTCAGGCCGAGCGCGCACCGTTGCCGACCGTGACGACCGCGAGCGCGTGGCGGATGTAGCCGCCGGCCTTGGCCGCGAACTCAAATTCGATGTAGTCGCGGCCGTCCCGCACCGTCTGCGCGCACGCGTCCGCTGAGCGCGCCGCCATGCTCACGCGGGGCAGCTCGTAGCACTTCGAGCAACGATCAAAGACCGACTGGGACGGGCGCTGCGGTGCACGCGGTGCCCAAGACGGCATCGACGCCTCCCGGCATGCTGCGCAGCGGCCACCGAGGCATGCGCCACCCCTTCTGCATGGCAAGCGGCTCGGCCACGCCTGGACCGGGGGTGCACCTCCTTCACGTCGAGCACCTTGACCTGCTGCGTCGGCGGCGTCAGCACGTTGTCCGCCAGCGTGTATGCCACCTGCGCCCCCCCCGCGCGGCCAGCATAGATTTAGGCCGTAAGCCCTAACCCTGTGAATCTGTAATCCTGTGACCGGCAGCGACCGCCGCCCTCACCACCAACCTACAGCCTAGCCTGCGGCGCGCGGCACGCCGCCGGTCGTGCGCGGCTGGGCCTCCGCGCGCGCCTCGGCGGCCGGCCCATACTCGGAGACCCGCTCCTTGTCGGTCTTGGTGATGGACACGCTCACGCTCTCCAGCGGCTCGATGACGTCCTTGTACACCACGTCCTGCCCCTTCACCGCCACCTCCTGCCAGCCAAACAGGTACACGAAGCTGTACCCGTCCTGCGCATCCTTCACCGGCGTGTACTCCTTGTTCACTGCGCGCGCCGCGCATGCATGCCCAATCAGGCGCCGGTGAGGGCGCCGCCGGCTGGCTCCGACCGCGGCGTGCGTGCGCGTGCGCGCGTGAGCGTGTCAGAGGAGCGTGGCAGGCAGCTGGGCAAGCGCTGCGCGCTTGAGCGTGTCAGCAAGCGTGACACCCGCTAAGCTCCAGCAGCGGGGCGAGCGCGTGCGCTCGTGAGCCTGTCAGCGGAGCGTGTCGCCGCGCACCAGGGGGGAGGGAAAAGGGCGAGCCCTCTCCTCCCCCCCTTTCCTGTGTCCAGCGTCAATGCAGCGGCAGCGGCAGGGCCATACGAGCTCTGCCAAGCGCAGTGTCGCACCCTTGGCGGCGCGCGCGCTGCCGGGGAACACGGCCGCAGCAGCGGCTGCCGCGGCCAGCTGCAGCGCTTGTCGCCGCCCCGCCTCCGCACCTGCGGCCGCACAGCACAGCACTTTACCTCAGCGACCATGAGCAGGCACACAGACTGACATGCTGTGTCGGCACGAACGTGAGCCGGTGCATTGGCGCGAAGCAGACGCATGCACCTTGATGTAGAGCGGCGGGGCGCGCATCGGCCCCAGGCGCTGCGGCTGCTCTGCAGGCCGCTCTCGCGGAGCGCACTGCCGGCCGGGCAGGCGCAAACGCCCGCGCTGTCTTGACGAGCTGCGCCGCTTTGTAAGCTTCACAGCGGGCCTGACAGCGTGGATGTGGAAAGTGTGGGGGATAACAGCAGACCTGCCGCAAGCGCACCTTGCCGGCAGAAGCGCAGTGTTGAGTGGGTAGCGTAGTCATCGACATGGCGCCTGGAAAGCAGAAGGGGGGCGCATACGTCAGCGCAAAGTCAGTAGTAGGACCTGCGGATGCTGCCACAGACGGCCGTGCCTCGCACCTGTTCCTTTCAGGAAGGGACTGCCACTTGGCTCACAGTATTGATTAATGTCGAGCAGCGGGGGTGGGCATTGGCCCACGCCTGGCCATTCCTCTTCCCCTTGCTGCGCATGTGTGCCACCCCAGCTGAGTGCTAGCGTCATGGGCAGCCTGTTCCCGTGCACATCACTTTCGATCCCGTGCAGGTCACCGGTTCTGTCTGCCACACGATGCCAAAGGGGCGGGAGAGGGCGGGCGTGCGCGGCCACGGCGGGCAGCGCGGGGAGCGCGGCAGCTACCGCAACGCCTGGGCGGAGGGCGACTACTCGCGGCAGGGAGTAGTCGCCGGCAGCGACTCCGACGAGGACGCCGCCCACTCGCCCAACGTGCGCGCCCGGCTGGCTCACTGGGGATGCGCTCCCTTCATTTGGCTCCCATCACTTGGCTTGCCTCCCTGCGTTTCGACACACACGTTATCCTCACACCGCAAACACGGGAGGAGGCCTGCCATGGGGGCACGCCAGCGGTGCTGCGCTCGTGGCGCGGTGTCCAAAACGTGCACAGCCGAGCGTGCCGGGAGGCTGCCACGGACAGCACCGCGCCGCGAGGTCGCTAGCACGAGCAGGCGGAGTCAGTCCTGCTGGCGGTACCTGGGGCAGCGTGAAAGGCGGGGCTGCAGGAGCGACACTGCGTGAGCCTGCACCACGGGCTGCGGGTCCGGCCGGGACGCGGTCGCGTGCGCGGCGCCGCAGGGCCCAGACTGCGAAGAGGGGCACAGGCGCGCGGCGCCGCCGTGCGCGCCGGCCGGGCGCCCACCCGGGCGCGGCGGCGCGCGCAGGTGGGCGTGCGCCTGGCGATGTGGGACCTGGGCCAGTGCGACAAGCGGCGCTGCACGGGCACGCGCCTGGTACGCCAGCGTCTGGTGGGCGAGCTGCGCCTGGGTGTGCCCTTCCCCGGCGTCGTGCTGAGCCCCGTTGGCAAGGCGTGCGTGTCAGCGGAGGACCGCGAGCTCGTGGACGCGCGCGGCCTGGCGGTCGTCGACTGCTCCTGGCACCGCCTGGACGACGTGCCGTTCGGTGCGGCGGCCCGCATGTTTGCCCGCCGGCGCGCGGCGCGCCGGAAGCCCTGAGCGCTGTGGCCGCGAGGCGAGTCCCTGGCTCCTTGGGCTGCCGCGCGGCGCCGGGGCCTGCCGCCCTGGCTTGTTGGCTGTCCTGCGCGCCGGGCGCCCGACTGCCTCAGGGAAGCGCCTGGCCGGCGCACTGCCGCGGCCGCTACGGGCTAGGGCAGGGTAGGGCCAACCCTAACCCAAAGTCTGCCCTATGCCCGCAGGGCGGATCAAGGGTGCGGCGCCGCGGCTGCTGCCTTGGCTGCTGGCGGCCAACCCGGTGAACTACGGGCGGCCGTGCAAGCTGTCGTGCGCCGAGGCGTTCGCAGCCGCTCTCTTTATCTGCGGCCGGCCAGACGCGGCCGTCGCCGTCATGTCGCGCTTTAAGTGGTGCGCGGCCTCGTGCGCGCGCGGCCGCGCCAGCCGCCGCGCGGTGCCCACTTGTCGCCACCGCTGCGGGGCGTCTAGGCCGGCGCGTCACGGCACGAGCTGTCTGCGGTCTGGCCCCTGGCCGTGGTCAGTTGCCGTGCGCGGGAAAGCGTGTGCGGTGGCCGGGCATTCCGCCGTGCCAGGCGGTCCAATGGCCCGCTGCGTTGCCTCCTGGGCTGCGCAAGCGCGAGCGCTACTCGGAAGACGCGCGCGCGGCTTGAACCCTACCGCGGCGCGCGCAGGGGCCACAGCTGACTGTCGGCTAATGAGGCGCTGCTGGCGTGCGCAGGGCCCTAACCCTACCTACCCTGCATGTGCGCGCAGGGGCCACAGCTTCCTGTCGGCCAATGAGGAGCTGCTGGCGCGCTACGCGGCCTGCCCGACCAGCGCGGAGGTCATTGCGGTGCAGCAGGCCTGGCTGGCCGAGCTGCAGGCGCCGCCGCGGCCCGCGCCAGGCGCGCAGCGCCTTGCCCCGCACGGGCAGGCTGCAAGCGAGACCGCTGTAAGGAGTGTGCTTGGCCAAGGTATTACACAGCGCCAGCGGCGCGGCGCCGGTTTTGCCCGCCGAAGCGCCCTCGGGGCTGGGCCAAGCAGACGCGCGGAGGTTGAACCCAAAGGCTGCTCCAACTGCAAGCGCGCAGGGCGGAGGTTGCCACAGGATGCCGCCACGGACCTCCTGTAGCCAGGCTTCCGCGAGAGGCCCTCCCGGGTACTGGTCAGGGTCAGGATTGACCCCATGCTAACCCATGCGCGCGCGCGCAGGCCCGGGCGACGACTACATGGCCGCCATGGACCTGCCGCCGTCGGGTTCGGAGTCCGGCTCGGGCGACGAGGCGCCTGTCTCCCACAACCCCAATCGGCCCGACAGGTGCTGCTGGGCGCCCGCGCGCAGCCGCACAACCTGTTGCGTGGGATGGGCCTGCTGCGTGCCCCGGCGCTCCTGTGTCGCCCCGGCGCTCGCCGACACGTCGCAGCCGCCCAGGCGCGGGCGGGGCACCGCGGAGCGGGCACTGGCAGCGTCACGGAGCGAGCTCGCGCCCGCAGGGCTGGTCAACGCCCCGGCGCCGCGCCTGCACCGGCGCCGCCCGGCCGCGCCTGCGATGTGCAAGGGCCGGGGCGCGCGTGTGACCCGACGCGCGCGGCGCAGGCGCACGGAGCCGCCCAGCAGCAGCGGCAGCGGGTCGAGCGAGGAGGACGGCGGCGAGGACGGCGGCAGCAAGGATTGCGGCAGCGAGGAGGCCGGCCCCGCTCCGCACCCGCAGCCGCCCGGGCCAGCACACCAAGGCAGCTCTGGCGCCGCGCGCGGGCGCGCGGACGATGCGGGCGGCGCCCCTGCGGAGCCCGACGCGCTCGCGGCCGGGCGTGGTGGGGCCGCGTGCGCGGCTGGCGGGGGCCCGGCGGCGGGCAGCAGCCCCGGAGAGGATGCTGCAGCGCGCGGCGCAGGGCCGGGCGCTTGCCCGGCCAGCGGCGCGGCGGCCGGCGAGGGCCGCATGGACGAAGCGCGCAACGGAGCGGGCTTTAGGCAGGGCGGGCGCGCGCGGCCATGCGCTTCGGGCGTGGAGCGCGCTAGCCAGCGGCTGGCGCGGGTGGACTTGGGGGCCCCGAGCAGCGGAGGTGCAGGGTGAGGCCAGACGATGGGTTGGCGCGCTTGCCACTGCGCGTGCCTGCACGACAGGGCGCAGCCACGGCTGGACCGTGTAGAGCGGACAGGCGGCAGATGCTGCCGCACTGGCAACCTCGTGTCGTCCAAGAATAAAGCCTGACTCAGCAAAGCGTTCTCCTGGAAGCTGCAGCCATGATGCGCAGCAGTGCCGCCGCTCAAAACTGCAGGTGTGCGGGGAAGACCGGCACACGCGTCCGGCAACTCGGGAGCATTACAGGGTGCTGCGCCGTCCTGCCAAGCTGCGATGCTGCAGGCCTGTCGTAGCGCCGCGGCTTTGCCATGTGGCACACACAAAGACTCGAACAGTTGTGCGAGGCCCCGCGCCCTGCGCGAGACCCTGGCACTTCCTCGCGCCCCAGCTGCTGCGGATCGCAAGGGCGCGACGAACGCGGGAGGCCCTGGCGCATGTGCGGCGCGCGCCCTGCCCGACCCACAGCATGGCCGGCCTCTCAACCGCCCTGCACTGCCCTCCGACCGGGTTGCAGGCGCAGCGCCGCCCCAGCGCCAGCGCCGCTCCGGCCATGCACGACTGTCCCCCAGACCCCTGTACCCATGCCTACAAAAAAGTACAGCACCACCTCAGCATAACGGCTGCCACAAGCAGCCAAAAGCCTGCTCCATGCACCCAGCCAACCCCGCCGCTGACCCAGTCTGTCTATGCCTCCTCCCGAACCACCAAAGCACGCACACACCACATGATGCGTGCAGGACGGCAGAGCGCCCCCCGCGCGCCCACCCGCGCCGCCCAAAGCCGGTCCTTGGCGCACGTGGGCGCCGCAGCTTCGGCTCGGGCCCCTGCCTCCTACATGCTGACAGCCGCCGGCGCGCCTAGAGCTTGTCCTCGTACTCGTTGAGCGGCGCGGGCTCCGGCTTGAGGCCCTTCCTCTTGCGCGTGTCCAGCATGATCACGTTGGCCTGTTTGCCAGGCGAGAACGGGTCCTGCGCGGCCGCGGAGGCTCAGGGTGGTGCTAGCCCCGAGTGAAGAAACGCGCACGTTGCCAACGCACTGCAGCGCACACGCCTGGTCGCTGAGAGGCGCTTGGCTGACTGCGGGCGTGACGCATGCGCGGGCCTGAGCAGCAAAATTGACAGGCCCTCTGGCTGGAGCGGCGGCCGCCTTGCAGCGCGAGCCTTCCTAGTTTGCAGTGGGTTCAGCCGTCGTCTGCCGGGCCGCGGCCGCGCCCGCTTCCGGCACGGCACAACCACGCTGCACGACAGGGGCTGCCGCGTGAGTCAGCTATCAGCCGGGGGGCGGCGGCGCGCGCGCCTGGCCCATGACCTCCCAGTGGTCGAAGACGCACTGCGGGAAGGCCTGCCCGGACGTCGCCGCGCGCAGCGTGCCCGTGAAGCCGAACGACTCCACGACCGGCAGGTAGGCCTTCAGGTTGAAGATGGGCGTGCCCGCGCGCTGCATCTCCTCAAACACGTGCCCGCGCTTCTGGTTGAGCACCGAGTAGATGCCGCCCAGCGCCTGCGGCACCGCCAGCGCGCGCTCAGCTCACGGGTTGTTGGGAACTGGGCCTGCCCGCGCGATGCGCCTCCGCTCAAGCGCGTGCCAGCGCGTCTCGCTGGGCGCCGCACAGCGCCGGCACAGTGTCGGAACATGCTCCATGTAAGCTCAAAAACTGGTCTCCGGGCGCCTTCCAAGCACACTCATGTACCCAACCCATGAACAGACACGCCAGAGGCGGCTCCAGCGAGCCCGTCGCGTGCGTGACGTCCCGGTCGCCGAGCGTCCCCATGCTCGGCTTGACGCCCCCCGCGCCTGTCCCAGACCCGGCGCGTGACTCGTGCATGTGCGCGCGTGTCCGCTCCCACACGCCGCAAGCGCGCGGGAAGGAGATCCGGGTGGGCCGCGGCCGCGCCTGCTCGGGCGCCTGGATCTCGACCAGGTACACCGGCTCGCACAGCCGCGGCGAGGCGGTCAGCGCGGCCGCGTACAGCGCGCGGCGGCAGGTCGGGATGATCTGGCCGCCGCCGCGGTGGATCGCGTCGGCGTGCATCACCACGTCGCACACCTGCGCGCGCGCCGCCGTCACCCCGCCCGTCCGCCTAGTGAGGCCGTTCCGCGCGACGCCGCCTCCGCCGCGAGGCCGCTTCTGTATTGCAAGCACAGCTCTGTATGGCAAGCACAGCTCCGCCGCTTGGACTGCGCCGCGCCCTCGTCATGTCATGCTGCGCTGGCAGGCACAGCCGCCCGCTTGCAAACTCGTTGCGTCCTCGCGCTGTCATGAACCAATGCAACGCGTGCCAGGGCTCGCCCGACGGCGGGCGGCGCTCATCGGGCGCGGGCGCGGGCGCGCGCCTCGAACACGATGCCGCGCATGTTCTCCTCGCACATCACGCCCTCCTTGGTCGCCCACTGGAAGGCGGCGATGCAGGAGTCGCGGATCTCGTTCAGGTACTGCACGCCCTTGGTGACGTCCGACAGCATGTTCGGGCCCATGGTGTCCGGGCCGAAGCACCAGATCTTCTTGGCCAGGTCCTTGTCCCAGCCGAACTCCTCGGCCAGGATCTTGGAGCGCAGCTTGGGGTCGTCGCGCGGGCCGATGCGGCCCTCGTCCACCGCCTCCGCCAGGCCGTCCTCCATGGGCCGCGCCTGCGCGCCGGGTCAGGGTCAGCGCGCTATTCTAGGGTTACCATATCCTACTTGCGCGCTCAGCGGGCATCCCTGTGGGCCGCCACAACCTGCTGGCGCCGCGCGCGCCCGCGCCCTACGCCCTTCTGGCCACCTCGGCGGGCCACGCGCGGCGGCGCGACGCTCGCGCGGTCCGACTAACGCCCGCACGAGCAGCACACGCATGCATTGGCCAACCAATACGGATGGTCGCCATTGCTTGGCCCAAAGCTCGCACATGAGTTTGTGGGGCGCGTGAACACGCACGCCGTGCGCCCGTGCAAGGCATGGTGCGCGCGCCGCGCGGACGCGCTCGGGAAGGGCACCGAGGCCGCGCGCCTGCAGGTACAGGCGGTTGTGCTTGTTGGGCGACTTAGACATGACGACGTGGTCCGACGTCTGCGTCACCGTCTCGCGGAAAGCCACCACCGGGTCGGAGATGCGAATCTCCGCGCCGCCCATGAAGTCCTCCTGCGCACGACCGGCCGCGCTCGGCGCGTCAGCAGGAAGGCGCGCCGCTGCCAGTGCGAACCCTGCGCCGCAGGCTGCTCGCGTCCTAGAAAAGCTACCAAGCTTCCACACGGAGTGCTGCTGAGCGGCGCGATGGCACATCATGCATCAGCCAGGTCTCATTCCCACAGTATTTTCTGCACAACTGCACTCTTGCATGCATTGCACTCTTGCATGCATAGCAAACTCACACCGCACAGCCGCCCGCCTCACGCTCCTCTGCCTTGCTCCTCGACCTGCTGGCCGGCTCGGCGCGCACGAGTGAGCTGGGCCAAAGCAATCCGCCTGCATCCTAACCCTGTCACCATTTAAGCAGGGCCGCGCGGCGCGCCTGCAGGTCCTTCAAGCAGATCTCCAGGTGCAGCTCGCCCGCGCCGGCGATGATGTGCTCGCCCGTCTCCTCGATGGAGCACTGCACCATGGGGTCGGACTTGGCCAGGCGCTTCAGGCCTGCCGGCGCGCCAGCACCCCCGTCGGCGCTGGCTCACAACCAGCAGCGCTGGCACGCCCGGACCTCGCCCGGCCATCAGACGGTGTGCCGAGCCCCGTCTTCCGTCGCTAAGGACCACTGCCAGACTGCAACACCACAACACACTGCACAGGCTCTCTTATACACCCTCGTTCGCCCCTTCTGCAAGCCTCTCACGGCTCACGCAGGCATCGACAGTGCATCTGTTGCCGCAGAGCATGCCATCCTGTGCAGTGCAAAACCTGCATAGGGTTTTGGTCAGGGCAGGGGCCGCACCCTCCACCAGCTTGGGCAGGTCAGACGCGATCTTAGGCTCCACGGCCACGCGCACGACGGGCGACACGCTGAACTTCATGGCCTTGATCGGGTGCGCGTCCTCGTTCTTGTCGTTGGTCAGCGTCGCGTTCTTGGTGATGAACTGGTCCAGGCCCACCATGGCCACCGTGTTGCCTGCACGCGCGGAGCCCCGCTTTGGCAACGCCCTCCTGCTCGGCCCACGCAGCACAGACGCCGGTCCCTGCCACTCATTGGCTGAGCGCGGACCCTGGAAGATACAACACTCAGACATGCTTTGGAGCCCCTGCCTGCAGCCATTTGGCAGCGTCCCAGTACGTCACTACAATGCACCGCCGAATCCGTCACCTGTGAATATAAAGTTTTGTTCAACACACATGTGCTCTTCAACACACACGAAGTGGCTGCCGTGCAAGCACGCGAGGCAGCTCAGCAGGCTCTGGCGCGGGCCCGCCGCCGCAGGGCACGCCCTGCACAGGGCCCCCCGCGGCGGCCGCACACGGCGCCGCGCGCGCCCCGCGCAGCCGCCGCAGGCAGTGGGGCCGCGCGCGCGGCCCGCACCGCAGGGCACGTCCTCGACGGCCTCCTGGCGGCGGCCCATGCAGAGCACGGTGCGCTGCACGGTCTTGATGTACAGGTCCTTCTTCTGGCCCGGCACGTAGTTGGGGCCCATGATGCGCACCTTGGCGCCCGTCTGCACCTGCGCGCGCGCCGCCCCGGGCGCGCGGCCGCGTCAGCGCGCGCCTCTAACCAGACTAGCCATGGCAGGGTCTTCCGGGGGCGCCGTTCACCCATGTTCCGCGGGCTCGCGTGCTGCCCGTCACGGCTACCGCTGCAGTTCCAGGCACAACATGCACACCGGAGGAGCTACAGGCATTGGTCTTGCGCGCTGGCGTCCCAGCAACAAACAGCCTCGCACGCGACGTGCTTCTGCGTCAGCTGAGGAAGGGTGCGAGCGTGCAGCAGAACGCAAACCGTGCAGCACGCATGCCCCGATTCGAATGGGAAAAGCAGCAATAAGCGGGGTGGCGGCGGCGGCGGCGGCCCGCACCCGCCCGGCAAACACGCGCCCGAACGCGAAGAAGCGGCCCTTGTCCTGCGCGGGAATCATCTTGGACACGTACAGCATGAGCGGGCCGCTGGAGTCGCAGTTGCGGATCGCGGTCGCGTAGACGTCATCGAGCGGGCCCTCGTACAGGTTCTCCACGCGGTACTTCTGCGCAATGGCCGGCGACGGCAGGTGCCAGATCATCATCTCCAGCAGCGCCTGCACGCGCGCGGGGCGGGGTTGGCGGCAGGGTATGGCGGCGGCCGCCTCGGCGCCGACCACCATGCGCGCTTCGGCGCGAAGCGCCACCGGCGGACGCCTCTCCGCACCCGCGGGAGCGCCTCGGCCTGCCCCCGCGCCCGATCAGCAGCATGACGGAACCAAGGAAAGGCCTGCCCTGCCCACCCGCCCCCCCATCAGTGCCCCCGCCCCCCCGCTCTGCCCATCAGTGCCGTCCGCTGGCTTGAGGCTTGCCTACACAGAGGAGCGCTGCTCTGTAGCGCCGCGGGCCGCTTGGCACGCCCACGCCTCCCCGCGCCCTCGCGGCGTGCTCACACGCGCGGCGAGGGCGCGCGCGGGGCGCGCGGTTCGGAGCGGGGGCGGGGGCAGCACCTCGTGCGCGGGCAGCCAGGCCTGCATGCAGCGCTTCATGAGCGGCTTGCCCACCAGCTCCTTGTCCTCCGCCTTCAGCTTGCCGGAGATGCCCAGCTTGTCGCACCTGGGCGCCCGACAAACCCGCATCGAGGCCGCATGCACTGCAGCCCCGTGACGCACTGATGGCCGCGTCAGCGCGACGCAGCGAGGCCCGGCACTCGCGCTGCGCGGCGTGCTCGGCAGGGGCCGGTGCCGAGCTGACAGGACCTCCGCACGGCGCTGCGGAGCGAGGACACGCTGCCAGCCGCGCGCTCGCTGACAAGCGGTCAGCCTCAGGAAGTCTGTCTCAGAACAGTCCAGCGAGGGTGCACGGGTGCACAGCGGAGCAGTGCAGCAGGACCGGGCTGCGCCCCCTGCTATACCCACTGCGCCCCATGCCCGGCTCGGCAGCGCGTCAGAGAGCGGCGGCCGCACATCTCAAACAGCTTCTTCTTGTTGTCCGCCATGGCGGCCTCGATGATGGTCTTGATGGGCTCATAGACGAACTGCACGAAGCCGCGCTTGCACGACGCCGCGCCGGTCGACTTCTTGGTCCACTTCTTGGTGGCGGGGTCGAAGAAGTTGTCGCCCCACAGCTTCTCCATCATCTTGGACGTCTGCGCGCGCGCGCGCGCGCGCCCTGCCTCGGCCCCGGTCCGCGCGCCGTCCCAAGCCGCTTAACAGCAGGCGTGCTCTGATGCTGGAAAAGCTGCTCACCAGCCACCAGCCCTCACCTGGCTGGCATGCATCAGACGCAGCACGCGGCCACTTGCAAGCCAAGCCAGGCGCTGCTGCCCTGAGGGCGTCTGCGGCAGGCGCTGCGCTGCAAGGTTCATGTACGCATCCTCGCATGAATTCTCCTGGAGGGCGCGCGCCTCGACGCCAAACTTCTTCGCGTACAGGTTGGCAAACACGGTCAGCGTGAACGCCCAGCCGTGCAGGCCGGCCGAGAAGGAGACGGTGCCCTTCTCCGGGTACACCTGCCGCGCCGCGCCGCGCCGGCTCGGGGCCGCCCGCGCCGCGCCCGCTCGCCGCGCCCGCTCGCCCGACACGCCCGGATATAGGGCGGGCTCTCAAGCTCTCGCCAGCGCACGCGTGTCAGACAGGCGCGCGCCGGTCAGGCGCACGCCCTCGGCCGGGAGGGCGCGCGCGCGCCTGGGTGTCGCCCAGCAGCTCGTCGGCGTAGGTCGCCATGATGACGTTGGCGGACTCGATGGTGCGCCGGAAGCCGTTGTAGGCTTCCTCGCCGTCCAGCATAAGCTCCAGGAAGCAGCGGTCCAGCTTGTTGACGGTCATCACGGGCCGGATGCGCTCCACCAGCGCCTGCACAGCACATGCGTGAGCGGCCCTCGCAGCCACTCAGAGCAACCACATGAGCCACGTGGGCGCAGCCGCGTGAACGCAGGCGAGGTTCAGCTCCTAGTAATGCAAAGTAATACGTAAACGGGTGCCGGCTGCCCACCTGCCGCAGCACAGTCTCCGTCTGCACGCAGACGCCCTCCACGCAGTCGACCACCACCAGGGCTCCGTCGGTGATGCGCAGCGCCGCCGTGACCTCGCTGGAGAAGTCGACGTGCCCGGGCGAGTCGATCAGGTTCACAAGGAAGTCCGACCCCTGGCGCTCTCCGGTGAACGTCTTCAGGGCGTCCTCACCCATCTGGTAGTACAGGGAGATGCCTGCGAGAGCGCACGCCCGCGTCAGGCGCGGTCTTCGGCCAGGCACATGGCAGAGCCGCAGGCGCCAGCAGGCGAGTGGCGCGCGCCCCGCCGCACTCCGGGCTACGAGCACCGGGCGCCGCACCCGTGGACTTGATGGTGATGCACCGCTCCTGCTCGTCGGCGCGCGTGTCTGTGAGCCGCTGGTCGCCGGCCTGCGAATGCGCCGCCCCGGGACATCAGGCGTCCGCCGCATAGCAGCCAAGCGCTGCCGCTGGCAGTTGATGACCAGCAGCACGTTGCGTGTTGGGACCAAGCACTTTCCAGTGCTCAGGCGCCTGCAGCACTGCGCGCGCAAAGGGCGCGCGCACCGTGTCCATGGCGATAATCCCCGCCGCGGCCACCAGCGAGTCTGTCAGCGTCGACTTGCCTGCGAGCAAAGGCTGCCGGCTGAGCACAGCGCCGCTGGCGGGCCCACGTGTCTGCCTCGCGCCTCCAGACAAAGACATGCAGTAATACGCCAGACATACAGAGCGGCTCAGCGGCAACCCCGCACAGACGTCGTGAACAGCGAGCGCAGAAGGCGCGGGCGCTCACCGTGATCGACGTGCGCAATAACTAGATATCGCAGCGCCCCGCACATGACACGAGTCAGTGCCGGGACAAGCCTGGCGGCGCCTGCACCAAGCAGGCAGCGCAGAACACGCGAAACGAGGGACGCGCGGGCCGTGCGCGCACCAGACATATTCCGGATGTTGTGCTTGTAGTCCATGAGACCCCGAATCTCCTCAATCGTGAACTTAACCATGGCGCCTGGAGCCTCTAGGCGGATCCCAGGCGAGGCTGCAAAGGTCTGACAAGCTCAGCTCTCGAGCTGCACAGGATGGCCGCCTCCGGGTCCCTGTGAGCTCAGGGTCAGGGCAAGGGTGTCTGGTCCTCGGTTCGAGAGAGTTGCGGATGGGAGCCGCAAAAGAGGCAACCGCAACGCACCCAGACCAGTCACAAGAGCTGCTGGCGTCTCAGCCTTTCTGGCTAGAGGAGGTCTTGTGTCTACGGCGCGCGTAAAGCAGCCTGCACGCTCCCTGCAGACCAGCTGAGCCTGTGAGTCAGCTACGCAAGGCTCAGGGCAGGGCGCGGCGCTGGCCCAGGGCGCGATGGCGTAGCCCGGGGCGCCGCGGGCGGCCATGATCCGCTTCATCCTGCTGCAGAACCGCGCGGGCAAGACGCGGCTGGCCAAGTACTATATGCCCCTGGAGGACAACGAGAAGCACGGCCTGGAGTATGATGTGCACCGCCTCATCTCCACGCGCGACCCCAAGTTCACCAACTTTGTTGAGGCGCGCAGCCGAACGCTGCAGCCGCCCTCTGGGCTGCGCAAAAGGACACATAGAGGTGCTGCTGCTGTGTCATGAACGAAGCCGCGCTGTGCGCAGTTCAAGACCAACAAGGTGATCTACCGCCGCTATGCGGGGCTGTACTTTAGCCTCTGCGTGGACGTGACCGACAACGAGCTGGCCTACCTGGAGAGCATCCACCTGTTTGTGGAGATCCTGGATCACTACTTCAGCAACGTGTGCGAGCTGGACCTGGTGTTCAACTTCCACAAGGCGCGCTGCCTGCCCAGCTGCGGCCGCGGGCCGGCTGCGCTGTTTAGACGGGGCGCTGTTCACATGCGCACTTGGAGCAGAGGGTGCTGATTGGCGCCTCTGCGGGATGGTGCGAGCCTGAGCGCGGACGCGGGGCCGGCAGGTGTACCTGATCCTGGACGAATTTATCATGGGCGGCGAGATCCAGGAGACGAGCAAAAAGGTGCGCGCGCGCCTTGCAGCCACGCCCGGCGCTGCCTCTCGCGAGCTGCTCCCTGGGCGACCTTGAGCGTGCGGGGCGTGCGCGCCCAGGTCATCCTGGAGCGCTTGACAGAGCTGGAACGCATCGAAACCTGAGCAGGCTCCGGCTCGGCTGTCGTGCTGCTTGCTGCGGTTTGGGGCGGCCGCCTTTCTGGGCATTGCACAGGAGCGCAGAGGGAGCAGGGCGCAGCCTTCCCAGGCGTTGTGAGGGGGCATGTCCTGCCACCTACATGCATGAGGCCTTGCCCATACTTGATACCTGGCGCTCTGTGCAGTGTGGCAGTGGCAGGCTTGCGTGTGAGGCAGAGCCGCTTTGTAATAAGGGGCTAGCAGTCAATGACTCGCGCCTGCGCGGCGCACGACGCCAACATCGTCTGCTGCGCGAGCGGGGCGCGAGGCTCGATCAAACTGTGCACACTTTTGGATGGTCAGTGGCGGGCTTGCAGCAGGGCCGAACGCTCCTATTACAGCAGAAACTCCACCTAGCTCAGGAACCCAGCACATGCACGAGACATATGCAAAGACAACAGCAATGCACAACATGGGCGCTTCAGTGCAACACAAAGCATGCCTCTTTAGTGCATGACAAACCCCCACGTGCATGCCACACGGCCCCATATCCTGTCAACAGGTGAGGAGAGGCCCCCGCCTAGTGGCTCGCCAGCTTGGCAGCGACAGGCAGGAGCGACACCGCTAGCAGGCCCATGAGCACCGCAACTGCCCAACGCACCAAGGAGCTCGTGACCTGCCCGCGCAGCACAGCGGCAGCCTATCAGTGCGATATTGTTACAGGTGTCCGCCGCTCCTTCGAGCCGCAACCGGCGGCCCTGCAGCGTGCCGCCTGCCAGTGCAGCGCACCCCACCCCACGCCCGGAACGGTCTGCACTGCACAAAGTCTTTGCGGGGCATCAACGTATTGCTCACCCACACCCCTGGGTCCCAGCAGCGCCAAACCCAATTGGGGCACGGGTGCACGCACGAGGCCACCCAGGCTCACGAAAAGAGCCTGGACACCACCTTGGTCAAAACCATCGTCGCCACAGACGCGATGGCCAGAATCTGCCAGGGCTCATAGCCGTGCAGGAACGTGTTGACGTGGCCGGTGTAGCACCTGTGGTGCGGCTCTAGGTGCGTCCACAGCTGCCGGACGTACGGCTCCGCCTGCTGGATGTAAGGCTTCGCGGCTGCGCCCCGCCGCGATGTCAGCAGCCAGCAGGCCAGACGGAAAACAGTTGCGCGCACCGTCCGTGTACGCAGTGCGCAAACCCAAGGCTGCGGCGCGCACCATCGTAGATGACCTGCGCGTTGAAGGGCTTGATCGCAGACTTGCCCATGGCGGCAGCGGGCTGCTTGCAACAGAGGCTGGGCGAGGTTGGCGGCAGATACGATTCAAAATTTGCGTCCAAGAGCGTCCAGAAAGAGTGGTACACTCTCCAAAATTGGCTTTGAGCTCAAAGCCCCACCGGCGAGCACAAAACCGACCCCCACCTGCGAGCACACACTGAACTCAGGCCTGGCCACTGCAGGGAGCACTGATTATATGCTTGAAAATTGTTGACTCAGCAGACCACAGGCCTGTGCAGTGGTGTGAAGGCTTGCTAGCTAGGCGGTTCCTGCATCTTGCACTGTTCGGCCGCAAGTCCCTGTGCACTGGCAGCGGGCGCTGGCCAGCACTCCTCCCAGCGCCATGACAGGCGGCGTTAGCACAGGGCTGTACGAGCTGCAGCGGCAAAGTGCGCACGCACGCTGTATCACGAGCGCACAAGTCTCCGTTGTACTCGGCCCAAGGCGGGAGGATAAACTGGTTATAGTGAGCGCTCCAAAGTATTCGGACTGTGTCGTGGCGGTAACACAGTCAGACCGCTGTCTGTGCGTGGCGGTGCAGTGCTGGCGCCCCTGCACCCCGTGGCGGTCAACCTGCAGCCCTGGGCGGAGGCCGCCTGGCGCGAGTGCGGCCGCCTTGCCGCGCCGCTGCACGCCAGCGCGGCGCCGCGCCTGGCGCGTGCCGCCGGCTGGCTCGACGCCCGCCTCGCGCCCCTGGCGCCCTGGCAGGTCACCCCCGGCGCCGCGCTGCCTGCCCCGCCCGCTGCCCGCCGCCCGCTGCTCGCACCGGCTCGCGCCTGTCTGCTGCGCGCCCACGCCTGCGCCCGGCTCGCTGCCGACAGGCGCTCCTGACGCCCCTGGCAGGCCGGCCAGCTTCCCTCCCCGGCCGTAGCGTCCCATACTCCCCGGGCCTGCTCACGCCCCATTTGCATGGGAGGCCCATGCCCTGATCCAGGTCCGTGGCTGCGCCTGCGTGCTGGTTAGGTGGCGCTGCTGACGCCCTGCACAGCGGCTGCTGTGTGCCACCCTCCCCGGGCCTGCTCATGTGTGCTCAGTCCTCGGCTGCGCCCGCGCGCGCTGCGCAGGTGGTGTGCTGGCGAGGCTCCTGCTCACGCCCCGTTCGCACCCTCGTACCTTGATGCCCGTACCCTACATCAGACCCTTGCTGCGCCCGCGCGCTGCGCAGGTGGCACTGGCGACGCTCCTGCTTACGCTGGTTGCCGCGCGCGTGTGGGCGGCGCTGGCGGCCGCCGTGGAGGACGTCAAGGCCACAGGTGCGCAACGTCGCTCGCGGCTCTGTCGCAGAGGCTGCCTTCTGGGTGAGGCGTGACCTGGCCGGAGGCTCTTGCGTTCTCTTCCTTTCTGCGCTGCCATCTGTGTTGCATGGCGCCGCATGCCTGTGCCGTCCCTGCAGCAAGCGCGGGCGACGCGGCGGCTTTACGCTGGCGCAGGGCTGCTCCAGAGCGTCATTGACGCCCTCAAGGCGCTCCCTGGTATCCGGGGCATCGTCGCGCGCGAGCACGCCAAGATGACGGTGCCGCCTGGCGCCGCTGCCGCCGCTGGGATGTTTATGCACCGCCGCCCATGTGCAACAAGCACACAGTCTGGAGCAGCCACGCGGTTTCCATATCAGACGGGGGCTGTGTGCTGAGCCAGTTGCGGGCGCAAGTTGCGCGGGGCTCCCAGCTGTCAGTGGCCAGCGCGGCCGCTGCGACGGCCCCGCCGCCGTGCAGTGCTGCGTGGGCGCGCAGCCACCCGCGCAGCCTGAGCCCTTGGGGGGGCGGCGCCAGGTGAAGATCCGCGCGTCCATGGAGGGCAAGGCGGGCGAGGGGGACGAGCCCGTGCTGGCTGCCATGCCGGCCACGGGCACGCCCGCGGCCCAGGTCATGGAGCGCATGCGGGGCCGGGTGCGGCGGCGCCGCCCGCCCGCACGCAGTCCGTGCGCGAGTGCTGCGCACGGGGTCGCGAACCCTGCCTGAGTCGAGGAGCTGGCTTTTCCTGCAAGACTGTGAAGTGCGTGGCGAGGCGCTGCAGCGCGCAGGTCGGACAGGGTGCCCGGCAGGCACCAGGGTTGGCATGCCCTATCTTGGAGGCAGCTAGCGTGCATGCTCTGCCGTGGCCTCCTAGCCGGGCTGCAGCGCGTCCTTTCAGAGTGACGCGGCACCCGCGCGAGCCCGCCCGCGCTGCGCGCGCAGGAGCGCTGCGACGTGCGCATCGCGGAGGGCGACAGCCGGCTGTCGGGCGCGCTGTACCTGGCCGGCGCCGACCACTGCGGCTTGCTCAGCGAGGCGTACGCCGCGTTTGCGCACACCAACCCGATGCACACGTCGGTCTTCCCGTCCGTGCGCCGCATGGAGCGCGAGGTGGTGGCCATGACCGCCGCGCTGCTGGGCGGTGCGCGCATCCTTTCCCCCACGGCCGCGGCTCCCCTTTGGACGGCACGCCCTAATAATATGCCCGCTGGGCTAGTGCCTGCGACGGGGGCGCCCGCGGCGGTCCAGCCCGCCTCATTGAATCGTGATGCTGCATGCCCCGAGCCGTGCGGGACGGGCCAGGCGTTTGCAGCGCGGCGCCGGCAGCCGCCGCGTACCAGGCGGCGTCGTCACAGATGCCGTCGGCGCGCGCACACCGGGCCGACCCGCGCGCCGCAGGCGGCGCCGCGGGCGACGCGGGCGTGTGCGGCGCGATGACCAGCGGCGGCAGCGAGTCCATCCTGACCGCGGTCAAGGCCGCGCGCGACTGGGCGCGCGCCGCGCGCGGCGTGCGGCGCCCGGAGCTGCTCGTCGGCGTCTCCGCGCACGCGGCGTTCGTCAAGGCGGCCGAGTACTTTGGCCTGAAGCTGGTCCGGGTGCGTACAGGGTTAGGGTTAGCGCGCGCCCTGCTTTGCTCTCGACTGGGTGCGGGCGCGTCCAGGTTGGTGGCAGGCGGAATGTCAGCCTGCAGGCCAGCGCCAGTCGCTGGTGCCGGGTTTCGGCCATGCCATGCCCGCATGCTGCGGCCTTCAAGCTGCAGGACCCCGGGAGCTGCACGGCGACATGTTTTGACAGCATGTGCAGCGCTCCAACACTTTCTGCCGCGGGCGTGCTTCGCGCCCGCCACCGCGTCCAGGGGCCCGCACCTGATGCTCCAAGGTCGACGCGATGGAGCCAAGTGACGTTAGTGTAACAGGGCGTGCTCGAGCCTGCAGGTGCCGGTGGGCCGCGACTTCCGCGTGTCGGCGGCGGCGGTGCGGCGCGCGCTGACGCGCAACACGGCGCTGGTCGTCGCGAGCGCGCCCTGCTTCCCGCACGGCGTCATGGACGACGTGGCCGGCATCGCCGAGGCGCGGCTGCAGGCCCCGGCCTTGAGGGAGCAGCGGCGAAGCGCGTTGCCGCCTGGCCGTGCCAGTGGGTGCATGGCGCGTGCGAGCGGCGCCAGAGATGCGGCGGGTGCCATGCGAGGGCTGAACGCAGGACTTCAAGATGGCTGCAGGGCCTGGCTCAGGGCCCTAACCCTTGGCCTGTGGCGCGGGAGCGCCTGTGGCGGCTGGGCAGAAGAGCAGGCGGTGGGTGCGCCGGGGCGTTCTCCCAAGACCCTTACAAGACCCTCATCGCCGCAACAGCCGCGCGGCGTGAGGCGGCCGCGCGCCGCCTGCCAGTGTTGCCAAAGACCCTCGCCGCCGCTGCAGCGGCGCGGCGTGAGGCGGCGCCGCGCCGCAGGTGGCGCGCCGCGCGGGCGTCTGGTGTCACGTAGACGCATGCCTCGGAGGCTTTGTTCTGCCCTTTGCACGGCAGCTGGGCTGGCCGGTGCCGCCGTTCGACTTTGCGGTGCCGGGCGTGAGCAGCATGAGCGTCGACACGCACAAGTTCGGCATGGCGCACAAGGCGCGCGCCCCGGCCTGCACGCGTGCTGTCGCGGAGCTCCCAACACCGCACTGCGGGCGCCTCCCGTGTGACCCTGTAAGGGAGGGACGGCCGGGCGTGTTTTGCCATAGGCATAAAGGGACGAGTGCAGTCATGCGCGCCGTCTGGAACCCTACAGGGTCTTCCGGAAACCTGTAGGGAACGAGCGTGGTGCTGTACCGCAGCGCGGCCCTGCGCCGGCACCAGTACACGCGCGTGACGGAGTGGAGCGGCGGCCTCTACATATCGCCGGGTGCGCCGCGCCTCGCTGATGCCCCCGCCGCCCGCCGGGCCCCTGTGCGCAAGCTGTGCATGCGCGCCGCGCCCTGCAGGCCTGCCGAGCCCGCACCGGCAGCGCTGGCACGCCCCCGCACTGGCTGGCCTGGGCAGACCGGGGTCGCGGACGAGGCTTGCTTCTTTAGTGCACTTGTCCAAATGCACGGCGACACCTGATGCTGGGAGAGCTGACCCCGGCAAACCCTGTCCCAGGTTTCGCCGGCAGCCGGTCGGGCGCGCTCATCGCGACCGCGTGGGCCAGCATGGTGCACCTGGGCAACGACGGCTTCCTGCGCGTCACTGACCAGATCATGCGGGTACGCACGCGCCGCCCAGCCTGGGGCCGCGCGCTGCGTGTGAACTGGGGCCGACCAGCGTGCGCGAGTAAGGCTGCAGCACCGGCGAGCCGGGGGGCGCTCGCGGCTGACGCGCTGCCGGCGCACGCTGCGCGGCGCGCCGCTGCGCGTCAGCGCCTTGGCGGTAAGCATTCAGCGCGGCATACATAGCGCAGGGCCTCAGCAGGAGCCTGCAGAGCGTAAGAGAGAGGTCTTGACGCTGTGCTGGTATGCCGCGGCTGTGACTTATGGAATGCCAAGTAGCCGTAGCAGGGCGCCGCGCTGCCGGGGCGTGAGCGGCCGCGGGCGCCGGCGCGCAGACCGCGGCCGAGTTCGCGGCCGGCGTGCGCGAGATCCCGGAGCTGCAGCTTGCGGGCGAGCCGGCGATGGCAGTCGTGGCCTTCGCGGCGGCGCCGCCGGCGCCCGGCGCGGCGCGGCTGGACGTGTACCGGCTGAACGACGCGCTCGGCGCGGCCGGCTGGCACCTCAACGCGCTGCAGCGCCCGCCCGCGCTGCACATGTGCTTCACGGCCGCGCACACCAGCGCGCAGCCGCTGCTGCGGGCGCGCGCCCGCCGCACGAGCGCTCGACCAGGCGTTGCCTAATGCAAGAGCGCTTGCTCAAGTGTTGCCTGCCCCGTGCTGGGAAGGGAGCTGTGCACAGGGCTCCGATCTAATACCTGCCGGCGCGCCCGGCGCCGTTCTCTAGGGCCTGCGCGCGAGCGTGGCCGAGGTGGCCACGGCCTGCGCCGGCGCGGTGGGCAGGCCATCTTCACAGCATGAGGGTTTGCGCGACCGCGTTAAGGTTTTACGGGCCGGCGGCAGGACCTGCGCGCGTGCGTGGCCGAGGTGGCCAAGGGCGGCGCCGGCGACGCGGGCAGCATGGCGCCCGTGTACGGCATGGCCGACGTCTCGCCCGACCGCGCCATCATCGGCGAGTTCCTGGTCGCGTACCAGGACGTGCTGCTGTCCGGGTAGGCCGCGCGTGCGCGGACTTAGGTGTAGGGTATGTGCAGGGTATATGGCCTGTCCGGGTAGGCCGCGCGCGGGCGCGGGCCGGCGCAGGGCCCGCCAGGCAGCTGGCGAGAGGTCGCTGGCTGCCTGCCGGGGCGGGCTGCTACGCCGCTGGAGGCCCGCCATGCATGCATGCGAAACCATGGTGGCTACGGGGTCGTGAACGACATTCAGTTAGCAAGCAGGGTGTCCCTCTGTCAAGTTAGGCTGCGGCGGGCTTGTGCTAGCGCCAAGCGCGGTCTGCTCCCGCCCCAAGCCATACTCACGCATGCACGAGGTTAGTTAGCGTAGCTCATTTAGCTAGCGGCGTGCGACGCGTGACTGCACGTGTGCGGTGGCGCTGCGCATGTGGTTCGCGCTGGCAGGAGCTGCACCATGCAGCATACCGGGCAGAGTGTGTACAATGCGGTTTGTGCGCTCCGTATCACTGTACTCGTTCAGTGGGTCCTCAGAGGCGTGCGCTTAATTTTAATTAAATATAAATAACGCGCTTTCTTCAAGTCCTGTATAAAGCGCTTTGCCTGCGCTATATGCAAAGCTACCTGGTAGAGCCGTTCGGCATGCAAGATGTGCACTGTGCAAGTGCTTGCAGGGCGCATGCAACAACTCCTAAGGGGCTGGCAGAGGATGCATGCAGGCACCACATGTGCCTGTAGAAGTGGACCCACCGCGCACGCTATATTACGCTGTGCATCATGAGCACACATGCGACTGCAGCAAGCGCGGCCATGCACACTTCAGCACAGTCATGTTTCAGCACGGCGGTCACAACCACCTTGCGGGCATGCCCATGTAATAAAGCAAGTGCAGCTCTGAGAAGCATGCAATGCAAACCTAAAACCTACCTTGCACAGCCTCGCCAGCCAGCAGCCAGCCGCAATCTGGGATTCATTCTGGCGCGCACACTGTGCCAGTGAAAGCGTGCCTAAGCAGCTGTAGTACGCAGACCAGCCAGCCCTGTGCACACCGCTGAGCCGGCAGGAGCCTGTGTCTGCCCCTCCAAGAACAGCTGGCAGGGCTGCAGCTCGCAGTGAAAGGCGCCCGCTTTTTGCCAGCCAGGGGTGCACAGGAGCGCGGCAGCCGCTCTGCAGGGCTTAGCTGCCCGCCGCCGTGCCAGCCGCCGTTGTGAGCCATCTTGCGGGCAAGGCTGCGCCGGCTCCCTGGCCCTCCCGGGCGCGGGTGTGCACGCTCTTCGAGGCGGCCGCGCCGCAGGGACAGCCCGCAGCCCGGCCCGCAGGCCGGCAACCGCCGCACTTGGCTTCTGGGACGCCCCAAGCCTCCAGCCCCAGGCGGCCGGGCATGCAGGCGCCCCAGCGCCGTGCCGCCAGCGCGCGGCTGCCGCCCCGCGAGCGCGGCGCGCCGCCGGACGCGCCGCGGCCACGGCCCGGCGAGCCGGCTGGCAGCCCGGCCAGTGCGCGGTGGACCCGGCCGCCGGGCGTCCGCAGGGACGCGCCGCAAGGCCGCGCCGCGCCGGATGGAGCTGCGCAGGGCGGCCGCCCGGCCAAGATGGCGCGCGTGGAGGCCGCTGTGCAGCGCGGCGCCCCAGGCGCCGGCCTGATGTCTGACTTCAGCCGCGCGCTGGATGACAGCCTGCACCGCCTGGAGGCGCGCCCCTGCGCGCCGCGAATGCCGCTACACCGCCGGGGTGCAGGCGCCCGTGGGCGGGCGCGCGCGCCTGGGGCCGCGCGCGCTCAAGGCGCATAGTCAGGCATGCCGGGACGGGCGGCGGCTGCGGTGCACAGCCGTGTTGATGCATGCGAGGTCCCATGAGCCTGAGCTGTTAGTAGTGTTTTTATGCTTGATGCTCATGTGCATGTGCTGGTTTGCACATGCATGGTCACAGCAGGCCTCTGTCCCCCCAGCTGGGACCTCTGCATGCCGCCTGTGGACGCGATTGATTCATATCTGCAGGAGACACTTTGTGCTTGGCGTGCATGGCATGTTGGTCAGACCTCTCTTGCTGTCTTTTCACAGTGGACGCGACCGCACAGAGTCTGCATGTGTGCGAGCGCCAGGCTTGGCCAGCTTTTGCTGCACAAGCGGTAATTAGGGCGGTAAATGGATGCACATGCATGACCTGGCAGAAAGCCATGCTTACAAGCAGGACGTGCAGCAGTGTGAGTCCGCGCACTCCCAGTCCCGCGCGCGCCCCCCCACAGGGCATGGCCACCGAGGCGCTGGACGCCGCCGGCGGCATAGGGTAGGGTGTGGTAGGGTAGGGTACCATAACCCGCGCGCGCGCCACAGGGCATGGCCGCCGAGGCGCTGGACGCCGGCGCCGGCGCGCGCGCGCCCGCCGCGGCCGACCGCGACTACCTCCCGCACGGCGACGCCGACACCAAGCGCGGCCCGCGCGGCACCAGCTCACGCTTCCGCGGCGTCACGCGCCACCGGTGCGCGCGCGCCTGCGCGGCCGGCGGCCGCGGCCGCGACAGACACGCGCGTCCTGCCGAGCCCTTGCGCGCCTCCGCCACATGCCCTACATGCCCTACCCTACCTCTGTTGTCACATATGGCGGGCGCGCAGGCGCACGCAGCGCTGGGAGGCGCACATCTGGGATGCCAAGAAGCAGGTCTACCTGGGCGGTTACGACAACGAGGACCACGCCGGTGCCGCGCCCGCGCGCTCCCGCGCACGCCGCGCCTCGCCTGTCCTGCGCCGTGCTGCAGCACCCACCGCACGAGTGTTGTGGCACAAATGCGGGGCTGCTGGCCGAGCGACATGGCAGCGCTCGGGTCTGCTGCCATGCGCATACCTGGGCTGCACGCCGCGCGCTCGAAGTGCCGCTGCGGTGAGGCCCCCAGCGTGTGTGACGCAGCCGCTTTACTGGAGCAGGCATCACTGACTACTGGCAACCAAGGGTCGCCCCCTCTTGGCGCCCTGCTGCGGGGCTCCAGAGCTCTGCGCTGTGCCGCCCCGAGCGCGCGCGCGCCTTGCGGGCAAGGCGCACGGCGTGATGGCGCGCGCGCGCTGTGCAGGCAAGGCGCACGACGTGATGGCGCTCAAGTGCCGCGGCGGCGACTCGCCGCTCAACTTCGCGATGGCCGAGTACGCCGAGCTGCTGCCGATGCTGGCCAAGCTCAGCAAGGCGCGTGCCCGCGCTGCCTGGGCCGCGCCGTGGCCCGCAGTGCGCGTCTGGCTGGAACTCATTGCTTCAGACTGTGTCTGAAAAAGAGTGTATTTCTCTCTGCAGTGTTGTGTTCCTTGACGAGGCGACCATCACTGGCACTTTGCACGTCGTGCGGGGGAGGCCGCATGCGTGTGCTGGCACTTGCCAGGTGGTGCGTCTCCACACGTGGCACGCTGCGCATACATGATGTGAGCAAGCTCTAGCCCTGGCCCTCGGCGCGCTCGCGCAGGAGGAGGTGGTGCTGCTGCTGCGGCGCCAGAGCAAGGGCTTCACGCGCGATGCATCCAAGCAGCGCGCCGTGGTCATGTCTGGGGCGGGCGCGCATGCGGAGCCGCACGACCGCGCGCCCGCGCCTGCGCTCGGCGCTGCCGAGTCCGACGAGGTGCGCACACACGCCGAACGCCGCCGTACGCCGCCGTACACCGCACCAAACTTGTTATCCGGCTACGCAATAGCCGGGCGGCCCTCCGTGCAGGAGCGCTGCCCGGCCAGCCCCGGACGCGCGCCAGCGCCTATTGCGGCCGCTGCCGGCGCGCCGTGGCGGACTCGCAGCACGCGCAAGGGCCCGTTGCGCGGCGCGTCGCCAGCGCCGCCCGTGGATCTAGTCCAGGCACGGGTGCCCGGGAGGTCCCGGTTGCTGCACAGCCCACATGCTGCTCGCACTGCAGTGCCTGCATGCCTGTGCTGATGGGTTTACAACCCTAACCGTGAATCTAACACCAGTATAAAGCAGCAGCACGCGCGCAGAGCCAGTCGTCTCCAGAGATGCTGCCGCTGCACGACGCCGCGGCGGCCGCGCCGTCGTCCGCTGAGCTCCTGGAGGCGCTGTGCGCGGCGCAGGCCGGCCACGGCGCCCCGCACGCGCGCCCGGGTGCGTGACCCTTTGCGCCGGCCCTGCCACGTCCAGGAGCAAAGCAGAGACCATGGAAGGAAGTTTTGTTTACTTTGTTCCTGCACTGGGTGAGGGCAGGGTTCTCATCATTGCACCACACCGGCCCCGGCGAGCCAGGGCGTGGCACCATCTGCAAACACACTCTGGGCTGCGCGCATACGCTGCGTCCGCCACGGCAGGCTACTACACGTGCGACCAAGGCGCAGCCTTCCACGACCACCTGGGCGCCGCGGTGGGCGCCCAGTCTGCTGACGCCAGCCCGGGCGGCAGCACAGGTGCCGCGCCCGCCGGGCCGGCCTGGGCCCATAGCCTGCTGCCGTCTGCCGTGCATCGTGCGCGTTGTGGGGCAGGGAGTCGGACGGTCTCCCGTGGTGGAGACCCTGGCAGTCTTAGACCCGTCTCTGTTGGCGGTGGTGCGCACGTATGTGATGTATGGCTGCGCGCGGCTGTGCACGCAGCCACTCCAATTGTGAACGCAGCACAGTTGTTCCCGGCGTCAACACCATGCCTTGCAAAGACACGCTCCTGGGCCACGCCGCATGCAGCCCGACTTGCGGGCAAGCGCCCACGACAAACGCAGCTTGCACGCGGGCAGCTGTCCGCCCTGATCGGCTGTCCCCACAACTGGCGCGGGGGCGACACCGAGTGCACAGCGCTGGCGCCGCGGCAGGCGGCGGCGGCGCGCGCGGCGCGCCCGCGGGCGCGTTGGCAGGCCCGGCCTCGGCCGCGGCGGCGGCGGCCGGCATGGAGGCGCTGATCCAGGCACCCGCGCTGCTGTCCTCCGCCTACCAGGCGCGCCCTCACCCTACTCTACCCTGACCATAACCTCCTCTGACTACCAGGCGCCCGCACATGCGCGCGCGGCTGCGCGGCGCCCCGCTCAAGCCCTGCGCCGAACCCACGAGCTGCCAGCGATGATCCCTGGCAGCCTGGCGGGCGGGGCCTGCTCTGCTCACCAGCGCATGTGCGTGCCTGCCACAGTCAGCACAGAGGCAGGCGGCCCTCTGGGCCGCCCTTGCAGGCGCTCCTTAGCTGGCTCGCACGGCCGGCTGCGTCTGTGCAGCTTGGACGAGCACGCATGCAGACGCTCTGCTGGATTACTTTTCCTTCTGTGATGCGTGGCAAGCATGTGCGGCCTCTGCGCATGTTGACTCTCATCTGCATGCCTCCCCATGCGTGATCGCGTCACAGACATGGCAGCGCTGCTCTGTCCTGCTATCGCTCCTTATCACGCGCCCTCCTGCGCGCGCGCCGCAGGGCGACACGTCGCAGTGGCCCTGGCAGAGCGCCGCGCTGAGCCTGGCGCCGCTCAGCCTCCCCTACCTGAGCAACCCGCAGCTCGCCGCCGTGCTCGGCTACGCGCCCGCGCTGGATGGGGGCGGCCCCGCGTACAGCGGGGCATACTATGGGGACGAAGGGGCCTACGGGCACGCGGGCGAGGGCGCGGCCGCCGAGCTCGGCGCCGCGGCGCCCGCCCATGCGGGCGCCGGCGGCAGCAGCAGCAGCGAGGACTGCCGCTTCCGGGCCGAGGCCGCGGCGGGCGGCGGGGCCGGGCGCTGAGGCGCGCGCGCCGGCAGCAGCCAGCCCGCTCGTGACCCGGCGCCGTGCGCGCCGGCTGCAGGCTGAGCGGCGCCGGGTGTGCGGGCTGACCGCAGTCACACAACTGTGCGGGGTGCGGTGGGCGGTGGCTTTGCAGGGCCGCAAGGGCCTGGTGGTGGAGCATGTACGAGCCAGCAGACTGCACTCCCAGCAAGCTGGGAGTTGTACCGGGCAGGGGCATGCTCCATCCGGCAGTACTTCCCTGCATATGGCTGGCAAGGCCTCGCAGGCCCACTAATGTGGGCCTGCACATCAAACAAGGGCGCAGTGGAGACAACGCTGCAAGGTCGGCCACGTTGAATCAAATGTTTGTGGTGAGCTGTATGGGTTGCAGGCGCGCCATGTGGATGGCCAAGCCATGCAATGCGCTGCCTGGCTTGTAGCATGATGCGCTGGCCGTGCGCTGGGCCATGGGCAGCGCCTGCGTGCTTTGTGTGTAAGTTGCACACATAATAAAAATGCGGCACGCCTCTGCGCTGGGCAGCCTTCGCAGCCACTAAATCCCATCCGCATGCATGCTTGCAGCAGCGTCAAGCAGGGGCAGCACTGCACCGCAGACTGCATGGCCCCCTGCATGCTAAGGCAGACATGCTGTCCCCCGCGTGATCACACGTCTGCACAGCCGCCAGGAGCAGGCGCCGCGGCGGCGGCGGCGGCGCGGCGCGGCGCGTCAGCGGAAGGGCCGCAGGTCGCCGGCGGCGATGGCGGCCAGGCCCTCGCGGTAGGTCGGGAACGCGAGCCGCACGCCCAGCTCGCGATTCAGCCTGGCGTTGCTGACCCGCTTCTCCTCCAGCGCGCGCCTGCGCGGCGGCCGCGCTGCGCCTGATTTGGCCGCGCCACTGCATGGCGCTCGGCCTCACACCCGGCGGCAATAGAGGCAGCAAGGGCCTGGACGTATGCCGCATGCGACAGCGTCCATGCCAAGCCGCCCGAGATCTCTGAGGTTGCAGGCAAGCGCGCCACAGACATGGTGTGTGCAGGGCGAGTCTGCTAGGACTTGCGCGAGACGTCTGAAAACATGCAACGCAGGTCACCACAAGCAAAGCGATGAGAAGGGCAGCCGACGTCGCTGTGCAGGCTCAGCGCAGCGCGTATGGCGCAGACGGGCGCGCCTGGAGCTTGGCCGCTCAGCGGCGCCGTTGCCTGCGCGCTGGGCGTCGCCGCCCGGCGCCGGCGCGGCCGCCTGGACGGCAGCCGCGCGCCCGGCCCGCCCTGGCTCCTGGCGCGCGCCCGGCTCCCGCGCGGGCTGCGCGGGCGGCGGGGCCTGCGGGGCGCCCTCGCCGGGTGCCGCACCCAATGGGCTGCCCGCACTGAGCAGCTGCCGCGCGTAGGCGACCACCTGGCCGCGCGGCGCCGGGTCATCGTCCACCACGATGTACACCGTCCCTGGCGCGAGCGCTCGTGCCGCGTCAGGCGGCCAGCAGCAGTGCCGTGGGCCAGTCGCCGCCTCGCGGGCGTAGCTCGCCCGGGTCGCGCATTGTCGCGGGCGCGCCGCGCGGCCGAGGCAGGGCTCCGGCAGTTTGTGCCAGGTGCCACCTGTGGTGCGTACAGGCATGCATCCCCAGCAGCTCCACATCCCTCACTGCTTGACCCGCCGTGCCGCTGCTTGCAGTGGTGACGCGCTGCGCTGCGGCAGGCGCGCTTGCCTGCTTGCCCTCGCGCCACATGAGCTGGAATATCCCTTCCCCGTGAACGTGCGGGGCGCAGAGGCTGGGCGGGGCGTGCGTACGGAGTGCACCCTGCCCAGGGCCATCAGAAAAGGTTGCAGAGCATCAGGCGCAGAGCAGGGCCGGGGCCGGGCGGGGGCGGGCGACCTGGGCAGGGGGCGGCCATGCTGGCGGCGAGCACGGCGCAGACGTCCGCGACATGGCAGCGCGCGGTGAAGCGCTGCCGCGCGCGCCGCGCCTGGCCCGCGCGCTCCGCGCCCGGCTGCGCCGCGCGCGCCCGGCCGCGCCGTCAGAAGCCCACGGCCAGCCGCTTGGGCTTGGGTGGCGCTGGCGCGCCTGCCTGCCTGCCCGCCGTGGGCAGCCAGGCACATGCGCCGGCTCGCAGCCGCACGACGCGCGGCAAGCGCGCACGCCTGGCGCGCGCCAGGCCTCGGACCCACCCCGCACCTCAGGGAGACCTCCACGCCGGGCAGGCCCGCACCGGCACAGCGGCGGCATCCAGCGCGCTGCGGCCCGGGCCGTATATGCCTGCCGCGCCAGCGCGCAGGGCACTGCTCAGGCGCCCGGGGCCTGCGGCTCGTGCGGGCGCGCCAGGCGACCGCATGCAGCTTGGCGCAGCACGGCGCGGGCACCAGGCCGGGGGCCCGCGCGGCAGCCAGACTAAAAAGATGCGCACCCCACCCTCGCCCTACCCTACCCTAACCCCGCGCGCGCGCGCGCCGCGCACCGCCCAGCCGGAAGGCGTGCACCGGCAGCCCATGCTCCGCATGCAGCGCGAGCCAGGCGGCCTCCGCGCGCGCGCGCGGCGCGCCCCGCCCGCCGCGCACGCGCAGCTCCGACCTGCGCGCGCCGCCCGGCTGCGTCGCGCTGCCGCGCGGGCGCCGCACAGGGCGCAGCCTCTGCCCTGTGTGTGTCAGCGCAGCAGCGCGCGCAGGGACGCGTGCGCGGCGTGCTGGCGGGCGCGGTCCCGGGCTCCTGCCTCCCCTGCATGCCACCCCCTGTTCCTGGAGTCTGCGCCTGCTGTCACTGAGCATGCCACAGGCCGCCTGAGTAGCCGCCGCTGCGACACAGGGAGTCCGCTCGCCCTGCCCGCTTGTGCCCGGCTGGCCGAGCCAGCGCCGCTGAGGCCGCGGCTGGCGCGCCGCCCGCTCGCGCCCTAGGCGACACGCCCGACGCTCGCACGCCACCCCTTGCTGGGCGACCCTCCAGCGGGCGCCGCGCCAGCGGCCGCCGGGGCCGCACCGCTCGTCGACCCAGGCGCCGCCCCAGTCGCCATACACGCTCGTGCTGCTGAGGTAGCCCACCCAGCGCAGCGGTCCGGCCGCGCCCAGCTGCCGCAGGTCGTCCGCGTGGCCCAGCAGCACCTGCGGCCCCTCTCTGACCGTCTCTGGCACGCGTGCGTACTCCCAGGCCAGCAAGAGGCAGTGGCGAGGCGTTCACCGCCCGCTCTCAGCTCTCAAGCAGCAGCTGCCGCTCATGGCCTGTAGTAAAAGTTGCAAGAAGCAGCCCCTTCCAAGGGGGATCCATCACCGGGTCTCTGTCAAAGTCGCCGACCGGCGCGATGGTGGTCAGGAGGTGGGTGGCGGCGCGCAGGTCGCGCAGCGCCGCCGGAGAATCGAGAAAGCGGAGATTGTCGGGGTCGTAGCAGTGTGCGCGCACGCCGCCGTCCGTCAGCGCGTCGGCCTTCTCCTGCGTGCGGCATGTGCCCGCGCAATGCCAGCCGCCCTGCCTCTGGAGCTGCCGCACCAGGCCGGTCCCCGTGTAGCCCAGGCCAAAGACAAAGAGGCGGCTGCCACCATCGGCAGCGCAGGCCACGCAGCGGCGAGCCGGGTGCGTCCTGTGCGTTTGGCGCACGGCCGTCCAGGCCATGGGCTCTTTTGCGCCTCTGCAGTGTGTACAGGAGCTGCACGTGTGAAGTGGCGGCTGTGGCTGTATACACCGCTGGTGCGAGGCGCTCGGGCTCTGTTGCTTTCCTGGCAGCCTGTGGTCTGGGCTTGGTCTGAGTCTCCTCCGGAGGGTGGTGTTTAGAAAACACCGGTGAGTTGGGTGGTGAACCCGGTGGCGACACGCCTACGCGCGCTCGCCGCGGATGCGGCGCGCAAGCTGGATGTCCTTGGGCATGATGGTCACGCGCTTGGCGTGGATGGCGCACAGGTTGGTGTCCTCAAACAGGCCGACCAGGTAGGCCTCGGCGGCCTCCTGCAGCGCCATCACGGCGCTGCTCTGGAAGCGCAGGTCGGTCTTGAAGTCCTGTGCGATCTCACGCACGAGCCGCTGGAAGGGCAGCTTGCGGATGAGCAGCTCGGTGGACTTCTGGTACTTGCGGATCTCGCGCAGCGCCACCGTGCCGGGGCGGTACCTGCGCGCGGCGCAGGACCGCTGTGAGCCCACTGACGTAGCTCACTGCGTGTTGACCGCTCCAGGTCCAGCTAACAAGCCACAGTCAAAACCCCAGGGGCCATGCCAGCATCCCGCTGTGTGAGCGAGGGGGCCGCGCCTGTGCGGCTTCTTGACACCGCCGGTGGCGGGCGCGGACTTGCGCGCGGCCTTGGT
>JAABUJ010000579.1_pt1 | contig 69073 bp, 65 predicted proteins | sample 5559131 | NCBI WGS metagenome assembly JAABUJ01 (sample SAMN10711875, study PRJNA513366) | rock metagenome | isolation source: Antarctica rocks | place: Antarctica: Victoria Land, Mt New Zealand nord | collected 2016-01-07 | reverse complement strand
ACTCGACCGCTTGACGGTCCTATCTGGAGACGGTATACCGTCCTCCGTTTGTGCCCGCAACCAGGGGCTTTCTCTCTCCGAAACCGTCCATGCCTCGTCGGTCTGAGGCGGAGCCTCGTTAGTACTAGCTCTCCCGTTAACCGTCCTGCTCGTCGGGGGACGTTCGCCGACCGAGGCCCGGCGGCCCCCCCCGACCCCGACCCCCACGCATGCGCCGACCAGGACCCCCACGCTCGTCCCCACCGTGACATCGGCCCCAACCCAACCACCCACACACACAGCGACTCCAGTTGGATCGGCCACCGCCTTGTCCACGCCAGCCGCCTCGTCCACGCCAGCCGCCTCGTCCACGCCAGCCGCCTCGTCCACGGCGACACCCTTGCCCTCCAGTGGCTACAACGGTGCGGCGGCCGCGACCTACGCGGACCAGTACTGGAGCACGTATAACCTGCGGTGGCCCTCATACGCCACCTCCGGCGGGGACTGCACCAACTTCGTGTCCCAGGCCCTCTACGCGGGCGGCATCGCCATGCGCACCAATCCGCCCTACACTGGGACCGCCGCGTGGTACATGCTGGGCGCTCCGGCCAACCCGAATCCCAGCGCCTCCTGGATCAACGCCAACGATAACAGCACGTTCCTGGGCGCCGCGCTTCCCGCCACCAAGATCGGCACGTACACCGGCCTCGGCCCCACGGTGACGCAAGCGAGTGGGGCGAGCCAGGGTGACGTCATCTCCTACGATTGGAACGGCGACGGCGTGGTCGATCATCAAGCGGTCGTGGTCACCCCTGACGGGCAATCCGTCGACGCGCACACCAACAGTCGATACCATGCCTACTGGACGCTCGCGCAGTACAACGCGCAGTGGCAGACGACGATCATCACGGTTTACCACGTAACGCCGGGCACAAAGTAAGGGGGACACGACTGTGGCGATGAAAGGCCTTCTCCCCCTGGCCGTCGGGCTGTTGATCGCCTGCGGCGCCGTCTACGCCTCTGCGGCGTCCGCGGGTGCGGTGGCGGCTGTTCGTGCCGCAGTAGTGCGGGACATGGCGATCGCGGTTGCCCCCTGGATTCCCTGCACGCAGGGGAGGGCCAGGACGCTCAGCCTCCAAACAGTGCGGGCGCAGCAGAGGTTGGTTGATGCGATGATCGATCAGACCTATGCGCCGAGTGAGCCGACGCATGCCGGCATCCGTACCCGCCTGCGCGCGCTCATCGCCGACTATGGCCCGGGGGGCGCCGCAACGCGTACGGGAGAGACACTGTGTGACGTGGGTGGCGGGATCGATCGGATACAGGTTCGTGCGATCACGCTTGCCCAGGGCCGGGCTCACATGACTGTTCAGGCGCACGAATGGAACGAGACAATCGGACACCACAACCACATGGCTTTCCATTACAAACCTCAGGCCATCATCGCGCAGACCGACGAAGCCGTCCTGCAGCATGGGCACTGGCTCATTTCTCAGCGTGGTCCAGTGACGTTCCTGACCGGCGCGCCCTAGCCGAGAGGCGAGCGCCGTCTTGCTCCTCGTGCGTCGACCATGTGCGCCCGAGCCCTAGCCTGCATTAGTCATGAACGCCCGTGGCGCCACGGAGATACGGAGATTCTTTAGGGCGTGATGGCGCCCGGCCGCACGACAGACTAGTAGTGCGTCACGGCTGCAATGGACGATACACGTTCCCACTGGGAGCGCCGCGGTCCCCGCGGCTGGCCGTCGCGGGCGCGCGTGTCGCCCATCCCAAGCGGCGTGGCCCCGACCGTGTGCCGCAGGGACCGCGGCGCTCCCAGTAGAGACGCGCCAACCGCTCATTGCAGCCGTGACACGCTACTAGGGACGGTTGCCCCGCTCTCACCGTGCCTCCGTGTCTCCGTGCCTCCGTCTCCGTGGTGAATCATCCAGGCTAGAGCGCGCGCAGGATGATCGTGGCGTTGTGGCCGCCGAGACCGATGCTGTTGGAGAGGGCGACGCGCACCTTCTGCTCGCGCGCCGTGTGCGGCACGTAGTCGAGGCCGCACTCGGGGTCGGGCGTATCCAGGTTGATCGTCGGCGGGATCACGCCGTGCCGAATGACCAGCGCGCAGATGGCCCCTTCGAGCGCGCCCGAGGCGCCCATCATGTGGCCGGTCATCGACTTGGTGGAGCTGACGGCCAGCGCGTAGGCGCGCGGACCAAAGACGCGCTTGATGGCGTGCGTTTCCACGCGGTCGTTGAGCGGTGTGCCGGTGCCATGCGCGTTGATGTAGTCGACCTCGTCAGGGTTCAGGCGCGCCGAGTGCAGCGCGCGGCTCATGGCGCGCGCCGCGCCCTCGCCGTCCTCGGCCTGGGCGAACATGTGGAAGGCGTCATTGGTGGCGCCGTAGCCGGTGACCTCAGCGTAGATGTGGGCGTCGCGCGCGCGCGCGTGCTCCAATTCTTCGAGGATCAACACAGCCGCCGCTTCGGAGATGACGAAACCGCCACGGTCCTTGTCGAAGGGCCGCGAGGCCCGTTCAGGATGCTCGTTGTCGGCGGCGAGGCCCTTCATGTTGATGAAGCCGGCCAGCGTAATGGGCAACACGACTGTGTCGGTTCCTCCCGCGATCACGACGTCGGCGTCGCCGCGCGCGATCGCGTTCATGGCCTCACCGATGGCGTGGCCGCCGGTGGCGCAGGCCGAGACCGTGGAGAAGTTCGGGCCCGCCGCGCCGGTCTCGATGGCGATGTGCCCCGTCGCGGCGTCGGCCAGGAAGTTGGGCAGGAAGAACGGGTTGACGCGGTCGGGTCCGCGCGCCTCCAGCGTGTGTTGCGCGTTGAGCAGCGTCTGCACACCGCCCGCCGCCGAGCCCACGATGACGCCGACGCGGTCGCGGTTCTCCGACGTCACGGTGACATTAGCGTCGGTTAGCGCTTCCCGTGCCGCGACGACGGCGAACTGCACATGCCGGTCCATGTGCCGCGCCCGCTTGGGGTCGACGTGCCCGGCGATGCTGAAGCCTTTGACTTCGCCGGCGATCTGAACCGCGTAGGGCGAGGGGTCGAACAAGGTGATGCGCCCGATACCCGATTGACCATGCAGCAGGGCGTCCCACGCCGCGGGCATGGTGTTGCCGACGGGGCAGACGGCGCCGAGGCCGGTGACGACGACGCGGCGGCTCATGCCCCGTGCTCTTCCTGCGTGTCTTTGGCCGTCACGCCCGGCGCATTATGTCCCGCGACGGGCAGGTGCTCGGCGATAAACTCCTGCACGTTGAGCGTCTTGACGTCGTTGCTGATGCGCCTGATAAGCCCTGAAAGGACCTTGCCGGGGCCAATTTCGACGAAGGTGTGGCCGCCGCCGTTGACCATCTCGGCCACGGAGTGCGTCCAGTTGACCGGCTTGACCACGTTATCAGCCAACTCGCGCCGAAGCTCCTCGGCCGTACGCAGCACCTGGCCGCCGATATTGGCCACCACGGGGATCACGGGGTCGCGCAACGGCACATGCGCCAGAGCTTCACTTAATCCGCTTTTAGCCCCGTTCATGAGTGGGGAGTGCGAGGCGATACTGATGCGCAGCATCTGCACGCGGCGGGCGCCCTCGGCCCTGGCCAGGTCGATGGCGCGCTGCAGTGCCGCGAACTCACCGGAGATGACGTTCTGCTTGGGCGAGTTGAGGTTAGCCAGCACGACCTCGCCGGCTTCACGCGCCCGTGCCACGATGCCCTCGATCGTTGCCACGTCGAGTCCGATCACGGCGGCCATACCGCCAGGGCGCTTCTCGGCCGTCTCCTTCATCAGCCGTCCACGCTCACGCACGATGCGTAGGGCGTCGGAGAAGTCGAGCGCGTTGGCGGCGACCAGCGCCGCGTATTCGCCGAGCGAGTGTCCCGCCACGTAGATCGGCTCCAAGTGCTTGCCCATCCCCGCCAAACGCTCACACAACGCCGCCAAGCCGGCGATACTCACCGTCAGGATGGCGGGCTGGGCGTTGATAGTATCTTCGAGTTCGGCGTCGGGACCCTCGAAACACAGCCGCGAGAGCGGGAAATCCAGGATACGGTCGGCCTCGTCAAAGATGGCGCGTCCGGCCGGCGAACTGTCGTAGATGTCCTGACCCATGCCGACGTACTGTGAGCCCTGACCTGGGAAGACGAGCGCCGGGCGATCTTCCAGGACGATGAGGCCATCGGCGCGCGGCTCTCCAGGCATACCTAGGCGCGGCCCGGACCCGCGCGCATCATGATTTTTAACGATAGTCATAAGCTCGCTCCTCAGGCCATCACCATGCCGCCATCGACGGTCAGGACCTGGCCGGTCATGTAGCTCGCCCCCTCCGAGGCGAGAAATGCTACGGTCTCCGCGACATCCTCAGGCGTCCCGAAGCGGCCCAGCGGCGCCTGCGCCAGAATGGCCTTTTTTAAGTCGTCGGACAGATCGGCCGTGATGTCCGTCGTGATGAAGCCCGGCGCTACGGCATTGGCGGTAATACCGCGCGAACCGACTTCGCGCGCGATCGAGCGCGTGAAGCCGAGCATGCCCGCTTTGGCCGCCGCGTAGTTGGCTTGCCCCGCGTTGCCCTTTAGCCCGACCACCGACGAGATATTCACGATACGACCCCACCGTGCACGGATCATGCCACGCAAGGCCGCCTTCGTGCAGAGGTAGACCGAGCGCAGATCGGTCTCGATCACGGCGTCCCAGTCATCCTCGCTCATGCGCAGCAGCAGCGTGTCGCGCGTGATGCCCGCGTTGTTGACGAGCACGGACACGGGGCCGAGCTGCTCCGTCGTCGTGGCGAACAGTCGCTCTACGTCGGCGCCCTTGCCCACGTCGGCCTGCACGGCGAGGGCGCGGCCACCCGCCGCTTCGATCGCGGCGACCGTCTCTTGCGCGGCGCCGGCGGCCGTCTGGTAGTTGATGGCGACGTGGTGGCCGGACGCGGCCAAGCGCATGGCGATGGCGCGGCCGATACCCCGAGAGCCGCCCGTTACGAGCGCGACGCGTGGTTGCGTGCTGATAGGTCACATCCTCCCACAATTAAAGGTAGTGTTGTCTATTATCTCAAAATAGGACGACACACGCAATAGTTGAAACGGACCAACGGACCACGCGTGATTTCTGGTCACATCGTCCAAACGCGCCCCTGTTAGACTACAATCATGCAAACACAAAACGGTCAGATATTGTTGGCTCTGCCGGTCGCGCTGGACGCCATGGGAGGCGACCGCGCGCCCGGCGTCGTCGTCGAGGGCGCCGTCGCGGCGGCCCGCGCCTACGGGACGCCCATTATCCTCGTCGGCCGGCGCGCCGTTGTCGAGCGCGAACTGGCAGGGCACGACGCCAAGGGGCTGTCGATCGAGATCGAGGACGCGGATGAGATCATCGCCATGGACGAGCATCCGGCCCAGGCGCTGCGCCGTAAGCCGCGCGCCTCGCTGAAAGTAGCGATCGACCTGGTGGCTGAGGGGCGCGCCGCCGCAGCCTACTCGGCCGGTAACAGTGGGGCGGTGATGGCGGCGGCAATCTTCGGGCTGCGCCGTCTCCCCGGCGTCGAGCGCCCCGCCATCGGCTCGCCCTTCCCAACGGGGAACGGCGTCTCGTTCCTCATCGACATGGGCGCCAACGCCGAGTGCAAGCCCTCCTACTTGGTGCAGTTCGCTGCCATGGGTGTGGCCTACATGCGCCTCGCCTTTGGTCTCGCCAACCCGTCGGTCGGCCTGATGAGCAACGGCGAGGAAGAGGAGAAGGGGACGGCGCTGGTGCGCGAAGCCCACGCGCTCCTGGCGGCGAGTTCGCTCAACTTTAAGGGCAACGTCGAGGGCAAAGATCTGCCCGGCGGCCTCGTCGACGTGGTGGTAACGGACGGCTTCACGGGCAACGTGTTGCTCAAAGGGGCGGAAGGAACCGTGAGCGCGTTTCGCACGCTGATGGAGGCGGAGTTGCGGCGATCGTGGCGCACCAAGATAGGCGCGGCCCTGGCCATGCCGGCGTTCCGCGCCCTGGCGCGGCGGCTCGATTTCGAGGAATACGGCGGCGCGCCGGTGCTCGGCGTCAATGGCGTCGTGCTCGTCGGACATGGCCGCTCCGGACCCAAAGCCATCCGCAACGGCGTCCGCGTAGCCCACGATTTGGCCCAAAAGGGTCTCGCGGACGCGATCGCGCGGGAACTCGCTTCGCTCGAAGTCGTGAGTCGGGAGTAACCCGTTGAATAGTGTACATGACCTGCGATAAGCGACTCCCGACTCCCGACTGAGGAGGTACAATGACCGACGACATTGACATCAACCTGCGGATTCCGGGGCCGACGCCCCTGCCAGATGAGGTGCGCGCGGCCGGCGCGCGACAGATGATGAATCACCGCGGCCCCGCCTTCGAGGCGATCATGCATGAGGTTCACGCTGACCTACGCTATTTCTTCGCTACGGACGGCCCGGTGCTGACTTTCCCCGCGTCGGGGACCGGCGGCCTGGAGGCGGCCATCGTCAACCTGCTCTCGCCCGGTGACGAGGTCGTGGCGGTGAGCGTCGGCGTCTTCGGCGACCGCTTCGCCGACATGGCCGCCACCTTCGGCGCGGCCGTCCATAAGGTCTCCTATCCGCTGGGCCAGGCCGCCGACGCCGCCGACGTGGGACGCGCCCTGGAGGAACATCCCGCCGCGCGCGCTGTGCTGGTGACGCACAATGAGACCTCGACGGGCGTGCTCAACGACATCGAGAGCATCGCCCGTGCCGTACGCGCCGCGCGCCCCGACGCGCTGTTGCTCGTCGACGGCATCAGCGGGCTCGGTACCGCCCCGCTTTATACCGATGATTGGGACGTCGATGTGGTTGTGACGGGCTCACAAAAGGCGTGGATGGCCCCGCCCGGCATGACCATGCTCAGTGTGAGCGCGCGCGCCTGGGACGCGACGCGCACGGCGCGCCTGCCGCGCTACTATTGGGACTTCGCCAAGGCGCGTAACGCCGTCGACGAGGGTAATCCCCCCTACACGCCTGCCGTTTCGCTCTACTACGCGCTGCAGGCCGGTCTGCGCCTCATGCGCGAGGAGGGGCGCGAGGCGGTCTGGGCGCGCCACGCCACCGTTGCCGCGCACACGCGCGCGGGGGTCGCGCGGCTGGGTCTCAAGCTCTTCGCCGACCCCGCGCACTACTCGCACAGCGTGACCAGTGTGGTCGTGCCGGACGATGTGGACGGCAAGCGGCTGCTGCGCGACGCGCGCGACCGCTACAATGTCCACTTCGGTGATGGTCAGAAGTCGCTGGCCGGGCGCATCATCCGCATCGGACACCTCGGCTGGGTCGACGAGGGGCACATCGACGCGGCGCTCGACGCCCTCGCCGCGAGTCTGGCCCTACAGGGCTGGAATGGCTGATATAGCGCTTTGACCCGCGCTTGGCACGCATCATGACAACCGTAACATAAGCATGGCGGAGATGGGATTGGATAACAGAGACGCGCCGGTAGGCGTGACGGTGGGCCTGGATGACAGCGGCCGGCCGTCGGGGCTGTGGCTCGTCGCGTTCAAGGGCTACCCAGGCAGCGGCAAGAGTACTTTAGCTCGCGCCGTGAGCCGCGGCCTGGGTTGGCCGCTGATCGATAAAGATGACGTCAAAGACCTGCTGGACGGCCACACGCCGGAGGCGGGCGCGCTGGCCTACAATGTGATGTTCAGTGTGGCTCGCCGCCAGCTGTCGCAGGGCTTGAGCGTTATCTGCGACAGCCCCCTGACGCACCGTAAGGGCTACGAACACGCCGCGCGCATCGCCGAGGAGACGGGCGCGGCGCTGGCTGTCGTGGAGTGCCGTTGTCCCGATGACGCGCTGTGGCGTCAGCGCATCGAGGCGCGGCAGGCGCTGGGGCTGCCCGCGCACCACAAGACGGACTGGACGTCGCTGCAGGACCATCTGCGGACGGCCAAAAGCGACGCCAGTTATCCCATCGTCCACCCGTATCTCGTGGTTTATACGATAGCGCCGGTGGACGAGTCGCGCGACCGGGTGATCGAATGGCTCACGCGACACGTCCTGACGCGCCACGATGGCGCCGCTGGCGGGGACACGCATAGCGCCGAATAGGAGAGAACGATGGCCGATCTATACCCGATGCTGATCCGACCCCGCTACGTCGAGCGGATCTGGGGCGGCGATGGCCTGGCCGCGACGCTCGGCAAGCCGGCCCCGCGTGACCAGACGATCGGCGAGTCGTGGGAGATCTACGACGAGAACACCGTCGCCAACGGCGTCTACGCCGGCAAGACGATCGGCGAGTTGCGCGGCGTCATGGGCCAAAGCCTGATGGGCCATATACCTGCGGACCGGGCTTTTCCGCTGCTGACCAAGCTCATCGACGCGCGCGAGGCGCTCTCGGTGCAGGTCCACCCCGATGACGCCCTGGCCCAGCAACTTGAAGGCCAGCCAAACGGCAAGACGGAGTGCTGGTACGTCATCGACGCCAAGCCCGGCGCTGAGTTGACCTATGGCTTCTCGCGCGACAGTAACCCCGACGAGTACGAGCGGCTGGTCAAGGAGGGCAAGCTTGATCAGATCCTGCGCCAACTGCGCGTCAAGGCGGGCGATGTCGTCTATATCCCCGCCGGGACGGTCCACGCTATCGGCGCCGGCATCATCGTCTACGAGTTGCAGCAGACCAGCGACGTCACCTATCGCATCTACGACTGGAACCGCAAGGACGCGCAGGGCAAGCCGCGCGAGTTGCACGTCGACAAGGCGCGCCAGTCGCTCGACTACCACCAGTGGACGCGCGGCCCCATCGCGCCGCTGCCCACGCCGGACAACCGCGCCATGATTATCGCCGGCCCCTACTTCAACGAGGAAATCGTCGACAGCGCTGGCGCCGCGCTCAGCGCGTACGACAGCCCGGTCGCCGTCTGCGCGCTAGAGCACTCGCTCTCGGTCAGCCTGGCGGGGGGCGGCGATGCCATCGTCGTGCCGCCGTACGCGTCGGTATTGATCCCCGCCGCCGCGAGAGGGTATACGATTAGGCCGCAGCTAGGCGACGCCGGTACGGCGCACGCGCTCGTCTCCTACGTTCCCGCCTCACCTGACGCCACGCGCGCCGATCTCATCGCGCGCGGCGTTTCCGCAGCGGACGCCGACGCCTTCCTGGCGCGGTTCGCCCCCGCGCGCGACCTGGGGCAGGGCGTCGCCTAGCCACGTATTGATGATGACAACAGATCTCGATCCTTTTTCGTCCGCGACCGGCATGCTGCGCGCCCTATGCGAGCGGCGGGTGTCGGCGGTCGAGTTGCTGGAGCTGCACCTGGCGCGCATCGCGCGCTACAACCCCGCGCTCACCGCCGTCGTCACGCCCAATGACGACGCGGGGCGCGACGCCGTGGCCGCCGACGACGCGCGGGCGCGCGGCGAGGACCGCCCGCTGTTGGGCCTACCGCTCACCATCAAAGATTGCATCGACGTCGCGGGCTTGCGCGGGACCGCCGGTGTCCCCGCCTTCGCCGCACGCGTGCCCATCATGGACGCGCCGGTGGTAGCGCGGCTGCGCGCGGCGGGGGCCGTCATCGTGGGCAAGACCAACGTGCCGCCCTACGCGGGCGACTGGCAGACGGACAACCGGCTGTTCGGCCGCTCCAACAACCCCTACGACCGCGCGCGTACGCCCGGCGGCAGCACCGGTGGGGGCGCGGCCGCCCTCGCCGCCGGCCTAACGCCGCTCGAGTTCGGCAGCGACGTCGGTGGCTCCATCCGCATCCCAGCGGCCTTCTGTGGCGTCTACGGGCACCGTCCCAGCGAAACGGCGCTCCCGCGTAGCGGGCATTTCCCTGGCTCACCGCTGCCCAACCCGGCCGCAGTGATGTCCGTGCAGGGCCCGCTGGCCCGCGCCGCCGCCGACCTGGAGCTAGCCCTCGACGTCACGGCCGGACCCGAGGCCGGCGAGGACGCCGCCTGGCGCCTCGACGTGCCGCCCGCGCGGCACGAGCGCCTGTCCGATTACCGCGTGGCCGTGCTGCCGCCGCTCGATTGGCTCCCCGTCGACGACGAGATCACGGCGGCGCTGGCTACCCTCGTCGCGACGTTGCGTCGCGCCGGGGCGACCGTCGCCGTGGCCGCGCCGGAGGGTTTTGGTGACCTGCGCGACTACTACGCGCTGTACCGTTCGCTGTTGTGGGTGAGCATGTCCGTCGGATGGGCCGAGGAGCGGCGCGTCAAAGTCGCCGAAGGGACGCTCGCGGGTCTGCGCGCGGGCTCGTTCGGCGAGGCCGACGCGCGCGGCTTGCGGGCGAGCGTCACGGACTACCTCGCGTGGGCCGGCCAGCGCGAGCGCTACCGCGCCGCCTACCGCGACTTCTTCCGCTCCTGGGACATACTGCTGGCGCCGGCCACGCCGTGTCCCGCCTTTCCGCACTTGGACGCGCCATTCGAGCGGCGCACGCTTGACATAAATGGACGGACGGTCGCCTACGACTTGCTGAGCGCCTACCCCGCCGTGGCTACGCTGGCGGGGCAGCCATCCACGGCCTTCCCCGTTGGCTTTACCCGTGGCGGGCTGCCCATCGGCCTGCAGGCGGTCGGCCCCTACCTCGAAGACCGCACGCCCATCCGCTTCGCCGCGCTCATCGCGGAGGAAATCGGCGGCTTCCAGCGCCCGGCTGGCTACGAGTAGCTGCCCGTTCACGCCTTAATGGGCATCGGGATTATTGAGGTTGACGGATAGCGCCGCTAACGTCAGACACGAGACAAAGACAGCTTTGAGCGCGATCCTTCACGGCAAGGATTACTTCTATAGCCCCAACGATTATATGTAGACGCAGGAGGGGCTATCCTAGATGAAGGTCAAACGTTAACGAGGCGTAGAAGATAGCCATGCCATTTACACCGGAAGACCTACAAGCCATTCACGAACTGTTCGCCCCCATCATCGGCCGCGAGGCGTGGGGCGTTCATGTCGGTTACGGCGCCAGATTGACTATTCACTTCGGCGCAGGCACAACCAAAACTAGAACCACGCGGAGCGGTAGACAATGGTCATGGACGCGTGGAGAATGGGACATATGGACCGCGTCGTGCGTGTGGCGGCTCGAAGACGCCACGGGTGTCCTCACCGCTTACGAGGACCCACGTCCCCTCATGGATAGCGCCCTTGCCCGACTCAATGGCCGCCGTCTCCTCTCCGTCGACATTTCCCCCGCCAGCGCGGACACGGTGTTCACTTTCGATGACGGGGTTCTTGTGCGTCTGGTCTCGGTCTACATGGATCCAGAAGGGGATCAGGAGCACTGGATGCTGTTCGCCCCTGCTCACCAAGTCCTCGTTATTGGGCCCAGCACGCACTGGGCCTATGAGCGCAGCGATAAACACGGTGACCTCGGCGTAAAGCCCGATGCAGCCATCCAACGATTTGAAACGTTGCTCGATGATGCGTGGCCGTGTGCTATCGATGCCTTCTCAATTCAACGCACACAGACGGATGAGCAGGACCAACTGGACCTGCACATGCGCTTGCACCCGAACGACACGGACGATCCGCGCCGGATAACACTCCTCTTCTCAGGCGTGCAGCGCCTAGAGTTCTCACAGACGGGCGTGGAAACAGGTATAGATTATCTCATGATTGAGGCGGTTAGGGACCGAGGATGGAACGGCATCACGTATGACGTGCATAACCCTGGTCAGCATATCCTGACATTCTACTGTGCGTCCTTTGATGTCGCGTTCGCCTGATTGCTTTAACTCAAAAGTAAGGAGAGGCTTTGTCGTGCACGCCGCATTGATTGTTCTAGGGTCCAGCGCCGGAGTGCCCATGGCCCACCGCTTCCCCACGGCCCTCGCGCTCAAGGTCGATGAGGCCCTCTATCTAGTGGACTGCGGCGCGCCCGTGGTCACGCTGCTCAAGGCGCTCGGTGAGGACCCGCGCGCCATCCAGGCCGTCTTCCTGACCCATTGGCACCCCGATCATGCGGCCTCGCTCCCCATGCTGATTCAGGACCTCCAACTCACCGGGCGCGCCGCGCCGCTGCCCATCTACGGGCCCACGGGAACGGCGCAGAAGCTGGATGACTTGCTGCGCCTGTTCCTGATCCCGCGCGAGGTCTTGCCGTTCACGCTCACGGGGAGCGACATCACGGACGGACCGGCCTTTGCGGATGGGTACGTCCGCGTGGAGTATATCCCCACCAACCACCTCAACACGGATCGCTGGCGGGAACTGGACGCTGCCCACGACCGGCGGCTGTGGCCCGTCGCGTGCGGCGTGATCGCCACCATCGGCGCGGAGCGCGTCCTGATCAGCGGGGACATCCGCTCCTCTCGCGACCTGGCCCCGTACGTGGCGGGCTGTAGCCTGGTGAGCCACGAGTTCGGGCATATGCCCCTGGAGAGCATCCGCGACTTCGCCATCGCGCATCGCATCAAGCGGCTGCTGGTCACGCACATCCACCACGAGTGGGATGAGCGGACGGAGGAGATGCGGCGCATCCTGACGGAGGGCTATGAGGGCGAGGTCTTCATCGGAGCGGATGGCCTGCGCATCCCGCTCGCGCCCTGAGCAATCCGGGGGGCGCCCATACCGATGTGTGCGCCTTGTCCCCTGGCGTCGGTGTAAAGATTGCCCCGTGGGCTTACACATCGTCTGCTAGCACGACATCATCCCACCGGGATAGGTAGCTGCTCCATATCCTCTAGCACTTGCCGCACCTCGGTCAGGACCCGCGTGTTCGGCCACCGGGCCATCTCGGCAATGGTGTACCCCCGACCGAGGGCGACCAAAGCGTAGTATCCCGCGACATAGCCAATGCGCACCGGCAGTCCGGCCCGCTCCGCCATGGCCGTATTAGCCAGGAAATAAGGCCGGGCGCGCTCGGGGTCGGCCTGCGACAGATCGGCGAGGAGACGCGGACGCATCTCGCCCCAGCGCTGCGCGCATGCGGCAAGCCAGGCCGCGCCGTCTGGCCCGTGGTTGTTGAGATACGCGGCGTCGGACGCGCCGAGCACGATGCGCGTGGAGGCAAGCACAGCCATGCCTTCGGTGAACACGCCGTCCGCGACCGTGCCGCCGTCGACCCAATCGGCGAGCGGGGGTGAGGCGCACAGGTGATGCAGGGTGTGCGCCGTTTCGTGGGCCACGGTGATCTCCACCTGGCGGGGGCTTGCGACGTGCTCGAGCGTCAGGAACGAGGTGGGCTGCCCATGCAGATACGTGGCCCAGGCGTCCGACTGGAACAGCCCAACCATGAGGACGTAGCGTACATCGCCCGCAGGGACATCGAACAGGGGCACGCACTGCGGCACGATCCGAGCGATGCTCTTTTCCGCATCGCTCATCATCGCGCGCATGATCGGGGCGGCTTGGGGGAAAAGACGCAGCGCGTCGCCTAACCCCTCTTTGCGCCCGAAGGCACGGTAGTACACGTCGAAGATGTCGCGGTGATGATCCTCATACAGGGTCTGCCATAAGTCGATCTGTTCGGCGTGGCCACGCCCCTGCGCTTGTTTCCATCCTCTTGGGTGGCCCCCATCCTCTCACGTCGCTCGTGCAGGATCAGGATCGCATCCATAATCCTCTTCTCCTCCGCCACCCGCGCCCGGCGCTCGGGGTTCTCCATGATCGGATGGAGTAGGTCGTTGACGTTCCTGTGCCCACTCATAGTAACCCTTCCCTTCGTGGCCTTGCTTGTTAGTCGGGCGACACCAGGTCCTGGTACTCGGGGTGGCGCTGGATGTAGCCGGCGACGTAGGGGCAGCGCGGGACCACCGTAAGGCGCTGGGCGCGCGCGTCATCCAGGGCAACGCGGGTCAGCTTGCCGGCGATGCCTTGTCCCTCTAACCCCTCGGGTACTTCGGTGTGCGTGTAGACGATGCGGCCGCTTTCCTGCTGGTATGTGAGGACCGCGAGCCGGCCGTCCACGCGCGCTTCGTAGCGCTGCTCAGCCTCGTTGTTGCTGACGTCCACGTCGTTGAGATTGGTGTTCATAGGGGTTCCCTCCTGAGTTGGGTATCTGGCGTCACGGCGAGCGCGTAGTATTCGTAGGTTGTCGTGTCGACGAAGCCACACGAGCGGTACAGCGCCACGGCGTTGGCGTTCTCCAGCTCAACTTCCAAGCCGGCGCTCGCGTAGCCGCTCGCGCGCAGGCTGTCGAGCGTGGCTTCCAGGAAGCGCCGGCCGAGGCCGCGCCCGCGGTAGGCCGGCAGCAGGCCGAAGGCGTAGATGTTGGCGGCGGGTCCGGCGTCGACGACGCGTAGCGTCCCGATGGGTTCTCCGTCCAGTCGCGCCAGGGTGAACCAGCCGTGCCGGTCGCGTAGATCGCGCTCGACACGCGCGCGCACCGCGTCGATGGGGTCGTCGAACGCTGCGGACAGGATGCGCGTGAGCGGCTCGATATCGCCGCGCCCAGCTTCACGGACCGAGAGGCGCGCGTCTGGCGGAACACTGCCCTGGAAGGCCGCGAGGTCCAGACGCATGCGCAACTCCCCGAAGCGGTACTGCGCGGCGGTCGTCGTCACGAAAGCCTGCCCCGTGCGCGAGTTCCGCTCGCAGATCAGCAGGAGCTTCCCGACGCCGCGTCGCCGCAGTTCGTCCGTCGCCGCGATCAGGAGCGCCCGGCCGATGCCGCGACGACGGTACGCGGGGTGTACCATGCCGCAGAGCTCGACGCCACTGCCAATGTCCAGCGCACAGTAGCCGGCGAGGGCTCCATCCGTGTAGTAAAGAAAGTCGTTGCCGCCCGCGTCGTCGTCGTCGGGCGGCGTGTCCACGCTCAACTTGAGCTCCAGGCCCTCATAGGCGTTGCACGCCGCCGCGAGCGCCACCACGTCCGCCTTCTCCCGGTCCGACAGGCGTCGTTGCTGTACCAGACCATCGCCGTTCATCGTACCTCAATTTTTTAGACCCACACAGGGTAACGTTGTGGATCCTTCTCCCGGCCGTACCTCGTGGACGGCGCGGCGTGCGCTTAGCGCCGGCGTTCCCACAGGATGAGCCGTGTTGTCTCGATCGCGAGCATGACGTTAATCCTTTACTCCCACAATGGTAGCCATTTGCGATGCTTGTTGTCGAGAGGCTGCCATCGGAGGAGTATCCGCTGTTGTCGTCTTCCATTGTAGACAGACATGCGATAATAGAGCTATGCCGTTACCATTCACCTCGCTCTACGCCCACGGGTTCGTCCGCGTGGCCGTCGGTGTCCCCGCCGTACGCGTCGCCGATCCCGCCTACAACGCGGCGCGCACGCTGGACCTGGCCCGCCGCGCCTCGGACGCCCACGCCGCCGTCGCCTTGTTCCCCGAGTTGGGCCTCTCCGCCTACTCCGACGACGACCTGTTCCAGCAGGACGCGCTGCTCGACGCGACAGAGGCGGCGCTGGCGCGCCTCGTGGACGCGAGCCGCGGCCTGACGCCGGTCCTGCTCGTCGGCGCGCCCTTGCGCTTCGAGTCCAAGCTGTTCAACTGCGCTGTGATCATCTACCAGGGGCGCGTGCTCGGCGTCATCCCCAAGACGTACCTGCCCAACTACCGCGAGTTCTACGAGAAGCGGCAGTTCACATCGGGCCGCGACGCGCTCGCCCGCGAAATCACGCTGCTCGACCAGCGCGTTCCTTTTGGCACCGACGTTGTGTTCGAGGCCACGACCCTGCCCCTTTTCACCCTGCACGCCGAGATCTGCGAGGACGTGTGGACGCCTATCCCGCCCAGTACCTACGCCGCGCTGGCCGGCGCGACCGTGCTCGCCAACCTCTCGGCGAGCAACATCACCATCGGCAAGGCCGACTATCGCCGCACCCTCTGCGCGGGGCAGTCGGGCCGCTGCGTCGCGGCCTACCTCTACTCCGCCGCCGGTCCCGGCGAGTCGACGACCGACCTGGCCTGGGACGGCTATGCCCTGATCTACGAGAACACCGAACTGCTGGCCGAGGCGGAGCGCTTTGTGTCCGCGCAGCTCATCACCGCCGACATCGACCTTGATCGCCTGGCGCAGGAGCGTATGCGCCTGACCAGCTTCAACGACAGCGTGGGTGAATACCGCGAGCGGCTACGAGCGCTGCGGCGCGTCGCGTTCGACTTTCGAGTCCCTGAGGGCGAGATTCCGCTGGAGCGGGCGGTTGAGCGCTTCCCCTACGTGCCGGCGGGGGCGGCGGAGCGCGACGCCCGCTGCTACGAGGCGTACAATATCCAGGTGCAGGGGCTGGTCAAGCGGCTGACGGCCACGGGTATCGCGCGCGTCGTCATCGGCGTGTCGGGCGGGCTCGACTCGACGCAGGCGCTGATCGTGGCCGCGCGGGCGATGGACCGGCTGGGGCTGCCGCGCGCCAATATCCTGGCCTATACCATGCCCGGCTTCGCTACCAGCACGAAGACGCGCGCCAACGCTCATGCCTTGATGCGCGCGCTGGACGTGACCGCCGCGGAGATCGACATCCGGCCGTCATGCCTGCAGATGCTGCGCGACCTGGGCCACCCCTACGCCGCGGGTGAGCCCGTCTACGACATCACCTTTGAGAACGTGCAGGCGGGTGAGCGCACCTCGCACCTGTTCCGGTTGGCCAACATGCACAACGCCCTCGTGGTGGGCACGGGCGATCTCTCCGAACTGGCGCTTGGCTGGGCGACCTACGGCGTCGGCGACCAGATGTCGCACTACAACGTCAACGTGTCGGTGCCCAAGACGCTGATCCAGTACCTGATTCGGTGGGTCGTGGCCTCGGAGCAGTTCGATGAGGAGACGGGGCGCATCCTGCGCTCGATTCTCGCTACTGAGATCTCGCCCGAACTGATACCGCACGCGGACAACGCGAGCGACGCACCGGCGCAGAGCACGCAGGCCACGATTGGCCCCTACGAGTTGCAGGATTTCACCCTCTACTACATCACGCGCTACGGCTTCCGTCCCAGCAAGGTAGCGTTCCTGAGCCTCCACGCCTGGCGCGACGCGGCCCGTGGCCCGTGGCCGGAGGGCTTCCCTGAGGACGAGCGCCACGCCTACGACCTCGGCACGATCAAAGGATGGCTCGAGGTGTTCCTGTATCGCTTCTTCAAGCTGAGCCAATTCAAGCGCTCGGCCATCCCGAACGGGCCCAAAGTCGGCTCGGGCGGCTCGCTCTCGCCACGCGGTGATTGGCGCGCGCCCAGCGACTCCGAGGCCACGCCCTGGCTCGACGACCTGCGCGCCAATGTCCCCGACTAGCTCAGGCGGCGGTTTATCACGAGGTTTGACGTTGTATAGCAATGCTCCGTACACTATGGAGTAGACATTCTCTCGCCCGCATCGTCTAGTGGCCTAGGACATCACCCTTTCAAGGTGGAGATCACGGGTTCGAATCCCGTTGCGGGTACTATAGCAGGAAGGGGCGCGTACGACGACAAAGCCCCTACTCTGCTACTCTACTAGTGGTAGGACGCCGCGCCCCGGTTCCGGCTTGCCGGCTATGCGTTGCCCCCGCGTGGACCAGCTGTCAACCTTTCCAGACGACTCCGTCCCAAGGGCGGGTCTCTGCATCCAGCACCATTGAGGAGGCGACAAGGCGCATGTCCATCCCACTTTCATCGTCCCATCCCGCCGCGACGGCGACCGAGCGCGACGGGGTGTCGTGGCGCGATCTCGCCGGCGCCTACTACAACCTGACCAAGCCGCGCATCATGCTGCTGCTGCTCATCACGACGCTCGCCGCGCTCTTGATCGCCGCGCGGCAGCATCCGCTTCCTCTGGACGATTTTGTGCGTGTGCTGCTCATGACGCTGCTTGGCGGGGCGCTCTCGTCCGGAGGCGCCGCCGCCCTCAACTGCTACATTGACCGCGACATCGACGCGGTGATGAACCGCACGAAGCGCCGCGCCCTGCCCTCCGGCGTCCTACGGCCGCGTCAGGTTCTCATCTATGGGCTCAGCCTGTCGGCGCTGGCCGTCGTCGTGCTGGTCCTGTGGGTCAACCCGCTCGCCGCGGCGCTCTCGCTGCTTGGCAATGTCTACTATGTGGTGATCTACACCATGTGGCTCAAGCGCTCGACGTCACAGAACATCGTGATCGGCGGCGCCGCCGGCGCCATCCCGCCGCTAGTCGGCTGGGCCGCGGTGACGGGGAGCGTGGGGGCGCCGGCGCTGCTGCTGTTTGCCATCATCTTCCTATGGACGCCGGCGCACTTCTGGGCGCTGGCGCTCATCAACCGCAAAGACTACGCGGCGGTCAAGGTGCCGATGCTGCCGGCCGTGGCCGGCGAGCAGTACACGAAGTGGCGCATCCTGGCCTACACGCTGACCGTCGTCGCCGTGACACTGCTGCTCTATGCCATCCATGCGATGGGGTTGCTCTATCTCGTGGCGGCCTGCGCGCTCGGCGGCGGCTTCATCTACATGGCCGTGATGCTGTTGCGTGAGCAGGGTGTGCGCCGCGCCCGCCGCACGTTTATGTACTCCAATATCTATCTGGCGCTGCTCTTCGTCGCGATGGTCGCCGATCGTATCGTGCCACTGCGCTAAGTAGTTAGTAACGCTAAGTAGTTAGTAGCTAGTAATTAGTAGTTAGTTGGATGGTTTTCTAACTACTAACTACTAATTGCTAGTGAGGTTGCCTATGCCCGATCACTTTTCCCTATTCGATGAGCCGCCGCTTCGTAACCCCGTGCTCATCGCCGCGTTCAAGGGCTGGAACGACGCCGCGGAGTCCGCGTCCTCCGCGGTTCGTTATTTGGTCAGAGAATGGTCGGCTTCGACATTGACCACCATGGATACCGAGGATTTCTACGTCTACACGGAGACGCGGCCGCGCGTGCGCCTGCGCGACGGCTTCAGCCGCGAGGTCGAGTGGCCCTCTCTAAAGGTCTATACCTACTCCGATGACACGCAGCCGCGTGACGCGGTGCTGGTGGTCGGCCATGAGCCACAACTGCGCTGGCCGACCTTCACGCGCGAGATGCTGGGCCTGTTGGAACGCCTGGGTATCTCCGAGGTGGTGCTGCTCGGCGCGCTGCTAGCCGATGTGCCGCACACGCGCCCCCAACGGTTGGCCGGCTCGGCCAGCAACGAGGAGTTGCGCGAACGTTTACGTGGCCTCGACATCGCGATGTCGCGCTACGAAGGGCCGACGGGTATCTTGGGTGTGCTGCAGGACGCCTGCGGCCGCGCGGGGGTGCCGACGGTGAGCTTGTGGGGCAACGTGTCGCACTACATCACGGCGAGCCCGAACCCGCAGGTCTCGCTGGGCTTATTGCGCCACCTCACCACGTTGCTCGATGTGCCTATCAATCTGCGTACGCTGGAGGGGCAGGCCCGCCGTTTCCGCGCGCGGGTCGACGAGGCCATCGCGCAGAGCCCTGAGGCGGCCAATTACGTGCGTGAGTTGGAGGAGCGTGAGGGAGATGACGAGTTCCCCGGCGAAGAGCGCTCGTCGCTACCGACCGGCCCTGAGGTCGTACGCGCGCTGGAAGAGTACCTGCGCCAGCAACGCACCGACGGAGACGGCGAGGACGACTAAAATGAGCCTGCGATTTCAATCGCAGGCTCCGTTGAGTGCCGGGGAAGGGACTCGAACCCTTACGAGCTTGCGCCCACTAGCACCTCAAGCTAGCGCGTCTGCCAATTCCGCCACCTCGGCCAACCCCACCAGTATACCGAGTCGCGGGCGCGGACGCAACCTGCTATACTTTACATAAAGAGCGGGCGTTCGTTGACACGTAGGGGGCTAACCCGTACACTTTTTCTTAGTGCTCCCCGCCCCTCCCGTACGGTAACCTCCCAACACGCTGCCGCGGTTGTCCAACGGATGTCGGATGTCGGCGGGCGCCGTGCTAGCGCGCCCGTACAACGAACGGCCGCGCGACGATAGAGGATGAGGAGGATAAAGATCCAGTGGCGCGTTCTATCACCATCACTGACGCCACGTTCAAGGCCGAGGTCTACGAGGCGGATAAGCCGGTCCTGGTCGACTTCTGGGCCCAGTGGTGCGGTCCGTGCAAGGCGCTCACGCTTATTCTGGAGGAACTGGCCGGCGAACTGGCGGGCCAGATAAAGTTTGTCAAGGTTGATGTTGACGCCAATGCCGCGAGCGCGGCGTCGTTCGGCGTGCAGAGCATCCCGACGTTGATCCTGTTCAAGAACGGCAAGCCGGCGGAGCGGTTGGTCGGCCTCATGCCCAAGGGGCAATTGATGGAGCGATTGACGCCGCATCTATTGTAGAAACTGTTTCGACGTAGCGATATAACCGTTTCGCCCCGTCGGTATGAATGAAAAGAGTGACGGAGAAGTGGGCGCGAGAGCCCGCTTCTCCGTTTATAGACAAATAGACGAAGAGTGGAGGGGTAAAGCGGTGCGTAACGATTTCGGGACCGCCATACTCCAGATTACCTCTGAGAAGGGTCTGGGCAAGGAAGCGGTGATCGGGGCGATCGAGTCGGCCCTGACCTCGACCTACAAGCGTACGTTCGGGCAGACGCCCGAGGCGCATGTCCGCCTCAACGAGCAGACGGGCGAGTTCAAGGTCTACGCCGAGAAGCAAGTCGCCATCAACGTCGAGGATCCGCGGACTCAGATTTCCTTGAAAGATGTCGAGAATTATCCGTCGCGCCCCGGTATCGGCGCTATCGTCGAGGTCGAGGTGGTGGACGCGCCCAAAGAGTTTGGGCGTATCGCCGCCCAGACCGCGAAGCAGGTGATTATGCAGCGCATCGGCGAGGCCGAGCGTGATCGCGTCTTCGACGCGGTCGGCAAGCGCCAGGACGACATCGTGTCGGCCGTCGTGCAGCGTACCGACGCGAAGGGTGTGGTCCTCACCGTGGCCGATTTCGGGGAGGCTGAAACGCTCATGCCGCCCGCTGAGCAGGTCCCCAGTGAGCACTACCGCACCGGCCAGCGCCTCAAGGTCTATGTGGTCGAGGCGCATAAGACCGTGCGCGGTATGCAGATAACGGTCTCGCGCAGCCATCGCAATCTGGTGAAGCGGCTGTTCGAGTTGGAGGTGCCGGAGATACGCTCCGGCGCGGTTGAGATCAAAGCCTTCGCGCGTGAGCCTGGTGTACGCACCAAGCTGGCCGTCAGTGCCCGGCAGGACAATGTCGACCCGGTCGGTTCCTGCGTCGGCCAGCGCGGCGTGCGCATTCAGAACGTCATCAACGAACTCAATGGTGAGAAGATCGACGTGATACCCTGGAGCACTGATCCGAAGACGTTGATCATGGGGGCGTTGCGCCCGGCCAGCGTAGCGCATGTGGATATCCGCGAGGCGGAGAAGAAGGCGACGGTCATCGTGCCCGATCGTGAGCTCTCACTCGCGATCGGCAAAGAGGGGCAGAACGCCCGCTTGGCCGCACGGTTGACTGGGTGGCACATCGATATCAAGAAGGCGTCCGATGTGGTCAGGGAATCCGCGCTCGAGGCCGGCAATCAGGCGGCCGTGTCCGCCGGCGAGTAGACGGGAGCTTTGGAAAGATGCCGAAACACATTCCCGAGCGCTCGTGCGTGGCCTGCCGGACGCAGCGCCCCAAACGGCATCTCGTGCGGCTCGTGCGTATGCCCGATGGCGCGGTCGAGGTTGACACGTCGTGGCGCAAGCCGGGGCGCGGCGCCTACCTATGCCCCGCACAGGAGTGCTGGCAATCGGCGGCCAAGCGTAAGAGCCTCGACCATGCCCTGGGCATCGTCGTGACCCCCGAGCACTGGCAAGCCCTCAACGCCTACGCGGAGGGGCTGCCCGTTCACAAAAGAAACGAGTGACGAGTGCTGAGTGTTTAGTGTCTAGTTACATTGACGGAAACATATCACTAAACACTAAACACTCAGCACTAAAGGAGAAAGATATGTCAGGAAGACCAGGAGGCGGCGGACGAGGCCGCGGTGGGGCCAGGCCCGGTGGAGCCAGGCCGGGCGGACGATCCGGCGGCGGCCGGGGCCGGGGTGGTCATCGTCCCAGTACTTTTAATGCCGCTGGGCGCGCGACCGCGACCATCGAGCGGCCCACCGCTGTCGAGTTGCCGCCGGTCATGACCGTCAAGGAACTCGCCGATATCCTCGAGCAGCAGCCGGCGGCCGTTATCAAGGTCCTGTTCGCCAGCGGTATGATGGCGACGATCAACCAGGAGATCGACTTCGACACGGCGGCGATCGTGGCCGAAGAACTCGGCGCGACTGCGACCCAGGCCGCCGCCGCGGAGGATGCCGCGTCGGAGACATCGGCGTCGACCAACGGCCTTGAAGACGAAGACACGGCGCTTTTGCAGCCGCGCCCCCCCGTCGTGACCATCATGGGCCACGTCGACCACGGCAAGACCTCGCTGCTCGACGCTATCCGCAGCGCGCGGGTCGCCGCGGGCGAAGCCGGCGGCATCACGCAGCACATCGGCGCCTATCAGATCGAGAAAGAGCGCGAGGGCGTACCGCGCAAGGTCACGTTCCTGGACACACCCGGCCACGCGGCCTTCACGGCCATGCGCGCCCGCGGCGCCCAGGTGACGGATATCGTCATCATCGTCGTGGCCGCCGACGACGGCGTGATGCCGCAAACGGTCGAGGCCATCGACCACGCGCGCGCCGCCGATGTGCCGATCATCATCGCCATCAACAAGATCGACAAAGAGGGCGCCAACCCTGACCGTGTCAAGCAGGAGTTGACCGAACACAACGTCATCGTCGAAGAGTATGGCGGCGACGTGCCCACCGTCGAGGTCTCGGCCAAGACGCAGCAGGGGCTGGATGACTTGCTCGACACCATCCTGCTCGTCTCTGATATCAGGGTCGAGCCCAAGGCCAACCCCAATCGTCTGGCGGTGGCGACCGTCGTGGAGGCGCGCACGGACGTGCGGCGCGGCACGATGTGCACCGTCCTGGTGCGTAATGGGACACTGCGCCGCGGCGACTTCGTGGTCGTCGGCGCCGTGGCTGGCCGCGCCCGCGCCATGTTCGACAGCCACGGCCAGTCCGTCAAGGCGGCGCCGCCATCGTTCCCGGTCGAGATCCTGCAACTCCCCGACGTGCCCGAGGTCGGCGACACCATGCGCGCGATGGAGGACGAGCGCAAGGGCCGCGAACTGGCATCCGGCGTGGCGCGTGAACGGCGCGCCCAGTCGCTCTTGCCGACCAAGAGTGTGGCCCTGTCTGACTTCTTCAGCAAAGTGCAGGCCGGCGAGGTTAAAGAGCTCAACATAGTGCTTAAGGCCGACGTGCAAGGCTCGATCGGCGCCATACAACACAGCCTCGAGGAGTTGGGCGACGAGAACGTGAAGGTGCGCCTGATCCGCAGTGCGGTCGGCGACGTGACGGAGTCGGACGTGACCCTCGCGGCGGCGTCGCAGGCTATCGTGGTCGGCTTCAACGTCGCTGACGACCCGGCGGCGCGCCGCGCGGCCGAGGCGACCGGCGTCGACGTGCGCTTCTACACGATCATCTACAAGCTAACCGAAGAGGTCCAGGCCGCGCTCAAGGGCCTGCTGGAACCGGTCTACCAGGATGTCGTGCAGGGTCACGCCGAGGTGCGCGCCGTCTTCCCGGCCGGCCGGCACAAGGCGGCCGGCTGTATCATCGCGGACGGTTCCTTCACGCGGGGCGGCAATGTGCGCGTCATGCGCCACGGCGCGTCCGTCGGCGAGGGCCGCATTACGTCGCTGCGCCGCGTGCGCGACGACGTCCGCGAGGTCAACGCCGGCACCGAATGCGGCATGACGGTCGATGGCTTCGACGACTTCGCCGAGGGCGATATTGTCGAGCAGTATATCCGCGAACTCGTTAGTTAGTGGCGAGTGACGAGTGGCGAGAACTAATCACTCGCCACTCGTCACTCGTCACTCGCCACTTGGAAGGAGGGGATGCTATGCCCGCGCCACATCGCGCCGAGCGCGTCGGCGACGAGATCCTGCGTCGCGTGACCGAGTTGATCCAGACCGAGCTGGCGGACCCGCGCGTGTCGTTCATGAGCTCGATCACGCGCGTCGAGATGTCACCCGACCTGCGCTACGCTAAACTGTACATATCCGTGATGGGCACGCCGTCCGAGCAAAAGGACACGATCACGGCCTTGCGGCATGCCGCGGGCTATCTGCGCCACGAACTCGGCTCCGACCTGCGGCTGCGCCACATACCGGAGTTGCAATTCATGCTTGACCACTCCATTGAGGAGGGTGATCGTGTGTTGCGCGTCATACGCGAGGTTGAAGAGCATGAACGCGAACGGGAGTCTCAGTTCGATGGGTAGCGCCGTGGACGGCGTCGACGCGGCGCGCCTCGCGGCGGCGGCCAGCGTCCTGCGCGGCGCGGCGCGGCCCGTGCTGTTCTGTCACCGTTCACCGGATGGCGATACCATTGGGGCGGCGCTGGCCCTGGCGCGCGCGCTGCGCCACCTGGGGCGGACGCCGACCGTCGTCTGCGCGGACTCCCTGCCGCTCTCGCTCCTCTTCGTGCCCGAGAGCGCCACGATCTCCGCCGTCGTGCCCGCCGATCCCGATCTCCTGGTCACGGTCGACGCGTCGGACCCCGGCATGTTGGGTGGCCTGCGCGCTGAGTTGGAGCGGCTCCGCCCCGGCCGCACGTTGCTCAACATCGACCACCACGCCAGCGACACGGAGTATGGCGACGTCAACCTCGTCGACACGACGGCCGCTTCGACGGCCGAGATCGTGTACGACCTCGTGGCCGTGCTCCCGGCCCCGCTGGACCGGGACATGGCGATGGCGCTGTTGACCGGCATCATCAACGATACGCACTCATTTCAGAACGCCAACAGCACGCCGCGCGCCCTCGCCACGGCGTCCGCCCTCGTCGCCGCGGGCGCCGACGCGGCGTCTATCTCGTACAATTTGCTGCTGCGCCGGCGCCCGCCAGCCGCCCTGCTATGGGGCCGTACCCTGGCGACGATGCGGCTGGACGACGAGGGGCGCGCGGCCTCGGCCGTGGCCACGCACGAGATGATCGAAGACTGCGGGGCCGAGACATCCGACCTAGATGGCGTCGTGGAGTTTCTGCGCAGTATCGACGGAGTCGACCTGGCCTTCTTGCTGAAAGGGATGCCCGATGGGCATTTCAAGGCCAGCGTGCGCACGACCACGCGCGTCGACGCGGTCGACCTGACCGCGGCGTTCGGCGGCGGCGGGCACCGCCGCGCCGCTGGCTGCGACCTGCCCGGCCCCGCCGAGGCGGCCCGCGCGGCGCTGCTGGCGCGCTACCACGAACTAGTCGTGAGTCGTGAGTCGTCAGTGTGGCGACAATGGCGATACATATGCGACCCATAGCTGCTCACGACTCACGACTCACGACTCACGACTCACGACCTCACGACTCACGACTCACGACTCACGACTCTGGGGGCGCGCATGGACGGCATATTGAACGTCGATAAACCGCTGGGCTGGACGTCGCACGATGTCGTGGGCGTGGTGCGGCGGCTGACGGGGCAGCGGCAGGTGGGGCACGCGGGCACGCTTGACCCGCTGGCTACGGGTGTGTTGCTCGTCACCGTAGGCGCCGCCACGCGTCTCTCCGACTATCTCATGCATGGCCGCAAATGCTACCTGGCGCGTGTACGCCTGGGGCAGCGCACGACGACCGACGACGCTGAAGGCCCCGTCGTCGAGGAGCGTCCGACCGCTGCCGTGACGGCGGCGCGCGTCACGGCAGCTTTGACGCCTTTCCTTGGTACCATCGACCAGATACCGCCCGCCTACGCCGCGATCAAGAAGGACGGCGTGCCCGCGTACAAGTTGGCGCGCCAGGGCAAGGCGCCGGAGATGGCGGCGCGCACGGTGCGTATCGACGGGCTGGCGCTGACCAGGTTGGAGGATAGCTTGCTCGATCTGCTCGTTTGGTGCGGCTCCGGCACATACATTCGCGCGCTGGCGCGCGACGTGGGCGAGCGCTTGGGCTGCGGCGCGCATCTCGCCGCGCTGCGCCGCCTTAGCAGCGGAGACTTCGGCGTGGATACGGCGTTGGGCGTACCAGAGATGCGCGCCCTCGCGGCGGACGGATTGTTGCACACGCGCTTGAGGCCGGCCGACGAGGCGGTCGCGGCGTGGTCGGCTGTCGTCCTGGATGACCACGCGATGGCCGCCGTCTTGCATGGCAACCCCGTCAACCATCGACCATCGACTATCGACCATCGACCCGCGCCGGAGGCGCGTCTCTACGCGCGCGACGGGCGGATGCTGACCTTGGCGCGCTACGATGCGCGGCGAGATACGTGGCAGCCAGGCAAAGTGTTCGGGACGCCCGGCGTGTCGCGGGACGTCACACCTAACCTGGAGATAGGGTAACGTTTGTGAAGCTCGTGGATAGCCTGGATGCCCTGCGCTACGACCGGCCGCTCGTGCTTGCCATTGGCGCCTTCGACGGCGTACACCGCGGCCATCGTTACATGCTGGGCCAGGCTCACGACCGGGCGCATGAACACGGTTTCGCTTTCGGCGTCATCAGCTTCGACCCCGCTCCCGCGCTGGTGTTGCGGCCGGGCCTGACCGATTACCAAATAACGGGGCGCGACGTGAAACAGCGCCTGCTGGCCGCGCTGGATCCCGATCTGCTGGCGTTGCTGCCCTTCACGCGCGCGTTCGCGTTGCTCTCGGCGCGCGAGTTTATCGATCGTCTGGAGGCGGGTCTGACGATCGCCGAGTTTTGGATGGGCGATGATTTCCGCTTTGGGCACGACCGCGAAGGCGGCATACCCTATCTGCTGGAGCGCGCCAGGTCGTCGGGCTTTGCGGTGCACATCGTGCCGCGGCAGGGGCCGGAGGCCGGCGCGCCGGGCGTGAGCAGTTCGGCCGTGCGTGACGCTATTCACGCGGGGGATATGGCCGCCGCGCGGACACTGCTGGGTTATCCGTTCGAGCTTGAAGGCGAGGTGGTCCATGGACAGAAGCGTGGGCGTGACCTGGGGTACCCGACGGCCAACCTAGCGCTGGGGCGTGAGCAGATCGTGCCCGCGTCGGGTGTCTACGCCGCCATCGCCGAACTGCCGGGCGAACGTTTCGCCGCCGCCGTGAGCGTGGGCACGAACCCCCACTTCAACGGCGCCGAAACGACAGTCGAGGCCTATCTGCTCGATTTCGACCGCGACATCTATGGACAGACGCTGCGGCTGCTGTTCGTGGAGCGCCTACGCGAACAGGAACGCTACGACGGACTCGCGCCGCTGCTGGCCCAAATGGCCACCGATGTGGAGGATGCGCGCCGGATCATTACGCCGCTGCTATAGCTGTTAGTGCCCGCAGCCGCACCCACCGCCGCAGCACCCGCCGCCGGAGCGCGGCGCGGCGCCGACCATGCTATCGAGCGCGCTTTGGCCGCTGGAGCGCGAGGCGAACGACGACACGAGACGCCGCACGCTTTCGCTCCCGCAGTAGCGGCACACAACGCTGTCGGCGAGCGCGGGCGAGGCGACGAGCATTTCGAACGGCTTGTCGCAGTCGGCGCACTTATACTCATACAAAGGCATGGTGTATTCCCCTAAGTGGTTAGTGGTTAGTAGTTAGACAACAGAGCACTTGACACCGTCATTATACCCCTCGACCCGGCTATGCGCCCAATGAAATAGATGGACCCGTACATGCTATATCCCACGACAACTGTCGCCTGTCGCCTGTCGCCTCGTGTGGGAGGCGCGTTGGAGGCTGAACGTCCGCCGCTCTCCGAATTAGAGCGGCGCCTCGGCGTGACGTTCCGTCACAAAGAGCTATTGGAGTTGGCGCTCTCGCATGTGTCGAGCGCCGAGGCGGCGGAAGCCGAAGCGGCGGAGGAGCAGCGCCCGTCGAACGAACGGCTGGAGTTCCTGGGCGACGCTGTCCTAGGAACGGCGGCCGCAGCGTTCCTCTACCGCGCCTATCCCGAGTTGGCCGAAGGGCCGCTGACGACGCTGCGCTCGGCTTTGGTGCGACGCTCGACGGCCGCCGAGTACGCCGCCGAGATCGAGTTGGGGTTATTCGTCCCCGTGAGTCGGGCTGAAGAAGGGCCGCAAGGGCGCGGGACCTCCTCGGTGCTGGCCGAGGCCTTCGAGGCTGTCGTGGGTGCCCTATTCATCGACCAGGGGTTTGATAGCGCCGCCGGCTTCCTGGCGCCTTTCTTCCACCGCCGCCTGCCGCTCATTCTGGCGGCAGACCTGCACCGCAACGCGAAGTCGGAGTTGCAGGAGTATAGCCAGGGGTTGTACCGTGTCACGCCGCGTTACAATATCCTGGAGCGCACTGGACCGGCGCACGACAGCCGTTTCGTGGCCGAAGTCGTGGTCGAGGGACAGGGCAGCGCGCGCGGCGATGGCCTCAATCGTCAGGGCGCCGAGCAGGCCGCAGCCCGCCACCTACTCGAAGAGTTGCGGTCGCAAGCTCCTCCCCTTCCCACGCCTGGGCTTCTCTCCTCGCCCCCCCTGCCCCCTCCGGGGGAGCCTGGGGAGATGCCTCCCCCCAGACCCCCGCCATAAAGCTGCTATAGGGATGCGGTAGGCGTCCTGTCAGCGCGTGGGGCGGCAAACAGGTCCCCATTACCAGGCGCTGTGGCTCCCGCACTGTCTTTTTGGCGGGGGTCTGGGGGGAGGCATCTCCCCAGGCTCCCCCGGAGGGGGCAGGGGGGGCGAGGAGAGGACGACGTTTTACAAGCCATGAGCAGGGGTGAGAGTATCCCTTATGGCTGGAAGGGCAAATCCTCCGCCACGCCCATCGGCATGTCTTCGACATTGAGCACCGAGTCAATGAGACCATACGCGACGGCTTCGTCGGAGGTCATGAAGTAGTCGCGCTGGGTGTCGTTCTCGACTTTCTCATAGGACTGGTTGCAGTGCTTGGCCAGGATGCTGTTGGTGCGGCGTACCATGCGCAAGATCCAGCGCGAGCGCACTTCCAGGTCGGGCGTCGCGCCAGAGAAGCCGGCCGAGCCCTGGTGGATCATAATGTCGGTGTTAGGGAGGGCGTAGCGTTTACCCTGGGCGCCGCCGGCGAGCAGGATCGAGGCCATGCTGGCGACGAAGCCGACGCCGATGGTGCTGATCTGAGGCTTGATGTGCTGCATCGTGTCGTAGATGGTCAGGCCGGCCATCACGTCGCCGCCGGGGCTATTGATGTACATCATGATGTCGCGCTCGGGGTCTTCGCTTTGCAGGAAGAGCAACTGCGCCGTGACGAGGGCGGCGACCTCGGTGACGATGGGCGTGTTCAGGAAAATGATGCGCTCGTTGAGCAGGCGCGAGAAGATGTCGTAGCTGCGCTCGCCGCGCGGGGTGCTCTCGACAACCGTCGGGACGTAGACCATGGAAATGCTCCTGATAGGTGATTCGGTATGTAGGCCGGTAGCCTCGTCTCCCTCTATGGTATCCGAATATGATATCCGGCCGTCGTGTCTACTGGGAGCGCCGGCTTCCAGCCGGCATACGGTTGTGACCACGGTGTTCGCCACCACCAACACGCGTGGGGACGACGGCCTGCCGGCTGGAAGCCGGCGCTCCCAGCAGATACGCGAAAAAGCGGTGCCCGCCCCTATGTGCACATAACATTGACAGGCCAGAACAGATGTACTATTATAGCGGAAAAAGGGTGGGCAGCGAGGGAGGGGGACGTGTGAGAAAAGGCGATGGCGCAAGGCCAGGTCAGATGACCCTGTTCGAGGAGCCGGTGGCGGAGGGGCAGGGCGCTGCCGTCGCGGTTGCCCCGGACGACACAGGGTCGGCGCCGGCCCTTGTAGACGAGACGCCGGCCGAGGCGCCCGTGGAGCGGGGCGCGCGGAGGCAGCGCGCGTCCATGCCACAGCAGCAAGCGACGCCGCGCGTTCCGCCGTCGCCGCATGTCACGCTCGACCAGGCCATCCACGACTACATCAGATACCTGTCCGCCATAAATCGCTCACAGCACACCATCAAGAGCTTCGAGCTGGACCTACGGCTACTGCGCGGGCAGCTTGGCGACCGCGCCGTCGGCGCCATCGACACGGGTCAGCTGCGCCAGTTCATCGCCTGGGTGCGCGAGACGCGCGCGAACTCACCCAACTCGGTGCGCCGCAAGGTGGCCACGCTCAAAAACTTCTTCAGCTACCTGCGCGACGAAGGCTACCTCGCGACGAGTCCCGCCGACGCCGTGCCCTACCCCCAGGCGTACGTGGCGCTGCCGGAGTTCCTGGAAGAAGACGACGCGCTGCGCCTCGTCGACGTGGCCGAAGACAATGCCTTCTGGCACGCGCTCGTCGTGCTGATGCTCGATACGGGACTCAAACGCGACGAAGTGTTGGCGCTGCGCGTGGCCGACATCCACCTCGACGACGATAACGCGAACGGCAGCTACCTTGTCGTGCGTGAGACCGACGCGGCCAAGCGCCTGCGCACGCGCAAGCTGCCGGTCTCGGAGCGGCTGCGCGACGCCCTGCGCGCCTACTATAAGGCTCCCCATCATGTTCAAGACCCGCCGGTCCCACAGGAGCCGCGCGCGGGCGACAGCCGCGTCTTCGACATCAGCGTGCGCGGGATCAATTTCATCGTGGAAGAGTGCGGCAAACGCGCCGGCATCGTCACCAGCAAGCCGCGCCTCACTCCGCAGGTGTTGCGCGAGACATTCGCGGTGGCCCAGATACGCGCGCGCGTACAGGAGGAGCGGCGCTGTCAGGCGCGCGGCTGGAACGGCGAGCAGATGCAACTTCTCACGTTGCGCCACGACGCTGAACTGCTTGAATTGCTCGGCCTTAAAGAAGACCCCGACACCGCGCGTAAGTACCGCCAACTCGTCAAGGTGTAAGACGCACGAAAGGAGGACGGCGTATACTGATAGCAGAATTATGGATAGGGCGTCATCCCTGTGCGAAGGCAAAGGCGCCTGCGGCAACGAGGAGACATCATGATTACCGATAAGCCTGCGATGGGGACGACGGAGCCCACCGCGACGCGAACGGAGACAGCGGCGCGACCAGCATCACGGCATGAGCGGCCGGAGCGTGTCACGACGATATCGGGCGACGAGGTCGCGCCCCTCTACACACCCGCCGATATCGCGGACCTAGACTACCAGCGCGACCTGGGCACGCCGGGCCAATTTCCTTACACACGCGGCATCCATCCCACCATGTATCGCGGCAAGCTGTGGACGATGCGCCAGTTCGCCGGTTTCGGCACCGCACGCGAGACCAACGCGCGCTTCAAATACTTGTTAGGCCAGGGCCAGACGGGGCTCTCCACCGCCTTCGACCTACCGACCCTGATGGGCCTCGACTCGGACGACCCTATGTCCCTCGGTGAGGTGGGGCACTGCGGCGTCGCCATCGACTCGCTGGACGACATGGAGACGCTCTTCGCCGGCATCCCGCTCGACGAGGTTACCACCTCAATGACGATCTCCTCGCCGGCGATCATTATGCTGGCGATGTACGTGGCCATGGCTGAGCGGCGCGGCATCCCGCCCGAAGCGCTCGGCGGCACATTGCAGACCGACATCATCAAAGAGTTCATCGCCGAGAACGAGTACATCTTCCCGCCCCGACCCTCGATGCGCCTAGTGACCGACATCATCACGTACACTACGCGCCACATGCCGCGCTGGAACCCCATCTCAGTGTCGGGGTACCACATCCGCGAGGCCGGTTCGACCGCCGCGCAGGAACTCGCCTTCACGCTGGCCGACGGCATGGCCTATGTGCGGCACGCCATCGACGCCGGGCTCGACGTCGACGAGTTCGCGCCGCGCATCAGTTTTTTCTTCAACAGCCACATCGACTTCTTCGAGGAGATCGCCAAGTTCCGCGCCGCGCGCCGCATCTGGGCGCACATGATGCGTGATACATTCGGCGCCAAGAACCCGCGCTCGTGGCTGTTGCGCTTCCACACGCAGACGGCCGGCTGCTCGCTCACCGCGCAGCAGCCCGAGAACAACATCACGCGCACGGCGATGGAGGCCCTTGCCGCGGTACTGGGCGGCACGCAGAGCTTGCACACCAACTCGATGGACGAGGCGCTGGCCTTGCCGACAGAGAAGGCGGCCGGTATCGCGCTGCGCACGCAGCAGGTCATCGCCTATGAGACGGGTGTAACCAACACGGTCGACCCGCTGGCTGGTTCCTACTTCGTGGAGGCGCTGACCACGAAGATGGAGCAGGATGTTTACCGCTACTTCGACCGCATCGAGGAGCAGGGCGGCGTGCTGGCTTGCATCGACAACGGCTTCTTTGTGCGCGAGATCCACGATGCCGCGCGCGAGTACCAGCGGCGCATCGAGCAGGGCGAGTTCATCCAGGTCGGGGTCAACGCGTTCGTCGACCCCGATGAACAGCAGATCCAGCTTCTGGACATCGACCCGGCCTTCGAGCGCGAGCAGGTGGAGTGCGTGCGGGCGTTGCGCGCGCGGCGCGACGCCACGGCGTGGGCCGCGTCGCTGCAAAAGCTGGAGAACGCGGCGGCTGGCGCGGACAACCTGATGTACCCCATCATCGACGCGCTCAAGGCCGACGCCACCGAGGGCGAGATCGTGCAAGTGCTCTCGAAGGTGTTCGGGCGCTACGAGGAACCGCCGTTCTTCGGCTAGCTGTCGGCTATCACCTTTCGGAGGATCAGTGCCGCGCAAGATTCGTGAGTTGAGAGCAGATCTACGACGAGTCGGATTCACGTCGGAAACACGCAGGGGTAAAGGGAGCCATACGTACTGGGAGCACCCTCTCTTGCCGGCGGATCGGGTGACAATTTCCGGACACGATGGAACTGATGCTCAACCATATCAAGAAAAGAGCGTACGCGAGGCGTTGGACAAGCTACGCGCGGCGCAAGGAGAATAGACATGACGATTCATGAAGGGCAAAAACTGAAGTATTCGATGGTCATCGAGTGGTCCGATGAGGACAACGCATACATCGTGACCGTCCCTGAGTTGCCGGGCTGCCGGACGCATGGATTCACGTACGAGGAGGCTGTAGAGCAGGGGCAGGAAGTGATCGAGGGTTGGATCGACGTCGCCAGGTCAAAGGGCCGGCCTGTCCCCTCCCCCCGGACGTTCGTCTATTGGTCCAACCTGAGCGAGAGCCTTATCGGAGGCGCACATGACGCAGACAAGCGCCCCGCCTAGCCGCATCCTGGTGGCGAAGCCGGGGCTTGACGGGCACGACCGGGGCGCCAAGGTAATCGCGCGCGCCCTGCGCGACGCGGGCTTCGAGGTGATCTATACCGGCCTGCGCCAGACGCCCGAGCAGATCGCCAACGCCGCCGTGCAGGAGGACGTGGCCGTCGTGGCCCTCTCCATCCTGTCCGGCGCGCACATGACGCTGATTCCGCGCGTGATCGAGCTGCTGCGCGAGCAGGACGCCGCCGACATCATGGTGCTGGCCGGCGGCACCATCCCCGACGCCGATATCCCCAAACTCAAAGAAGCCGGCGTGGCCGCGGTCTTCACGCCGGGTACAGACACGCGCGACGTCGTGGCGTATATCAACGAGCAGCTATCAGCCGTCAGCTGACAGCTCTCAGCTCTCAGCTCTCACGAAGGGTTACCGTGTAGGTATGAACAAACAAAGACAGGAGACGCTTTCCGTGCGCCGAGATGATTGGGCCAGCCACAAGCTGACGGCTGATCGCTGATGGCTGACAGCTTATCCAACGCCGCTGTCGCCACTATCCTCAACAACATCCAGTTGTTGCTAGAGATGAAGGGCGAGAACGTCTATCGCGTCAGGGCCTACCAGCGCGCGGTTGAGATCGTGTCGTCATTGCCCCAAGAACTGTCGGAACTGCGCAAGCACGGCGCCATCGCGGGGCTGCCGGGCATCGGCGCGGGGCTGGCCGAAACGATCGAGCAGGCGCTCGACGGGCGGCCCATCCCTATCCTGGAGGAGTTGCACCGCGACTTCCCGCCGGGCGTGCTGACCCTGTTTGGTGTCAACGGCGTGGGGCCCAAGCTGGCCGCGCGCGTCTATCAGGACCTTGGCGTGCAGTCGATCGACGCCCTGGCGGAGGCGGCGCGCGACGGGCGCCTGGCCAAGCTGCCGCGCGTGGGAGCCAAGACGGCGGCGAACATCCTGCGCAACATCGAGGCGATGCAAAGCCGGGGCGGCCGTTTGCCCATCGGGGCGGCCATCCCCATCGTCGCCGCCGTGACCGCCGCGCTCAACCAGTCACCGCATGTGCGCAACCTGACGCCGGCTGGCTCGTTCCGTCGCTTTCAGGAGACGGTCGGTGACCTCGATCTCATCGGCACGTCCGACCGGCCCGAAGATGTCATGGCGCTGTTGGTGGGTCTGCCCATCGTGCGCGAGGTCATCGCGCGCGGCCCCACCAAGACCAGCGTGATCGTCGAGCCCGGCATTCAGCTCGACCTGCGCCTGGTGTCCGACCGCGACTACGGCTCGCTGCTGCAGCACTTCACAGGCAACCAGCAGCACAACATCGTGCTGCGTAGCTACGCCGAGGCGCGCGGCCAAAAGGTGCGCGAGTACGGCATCCTCGACACCAAGACCGGCGAGGAACATCACTTCGCGCGCGAGGAGGATGTCTACGCTCACCTGGGGCTGCAATATATCCCGCCGGAGATCCGGGGCGGCCAGGACGAGGTCGAGTTGGCCGCGCGGGGCAAGATCCCGCGCCTGGTCGAGCTCGGGGATATACGCGGTGACCTGCATATGCACACGGACGCCAGTGACGGGCACAATACACTGGAGGAGATGGTGGAGGCGGCGCGCGCGCGCGGCTACGCCTACGTGGCCATCGCGGATCACTCGGCGGGGCGCGGCGTCGCCAACGGCCTCTCGGTCGAGCGCCTGCGCGCGCAAATCGCCGCCATTCGCGCCCTCGACGCGCGGCTGGATGGCTTCCGCGTGCTCGCCGCCTCGGAGGTCGACATACGCGCCGACGGCACGCTCGACTACCCCGACGACGTGCTGGCCGATCTCGACGTCGTGGTGGCGTCGGTCCACTCGGCGATGAGCCAGGATGCGGAGACGACGACACGGCGGCTGATTCGGGCCATCGAGAACCCGCACGTCGACGTCATCGGGCACCTGACTGCGCGCCTGGTGGGGCAGCGTGAGCCGATCCAGTTCGACCGCGCGGCCGTCTTCGCCGCGGCGGCGCGCACGCGCACGGCGCTTGAGGTCAACGCCGCGCCCTCGCGGCTCGACCTCAAGGACACCGACGTGCGCCTGGCCCGCGCGGCCGGCTGCCTGCTGACGATCGACACCGACGCCCACGCCATCGACAACCTCGACCTGATGATCTACGGCGTCCAGACGGCGCGCCGTGGCTGGGCCGTGGCCGCCGACGTGCTGAACACGCGCCCGCTAGACGAGTTGCTAGCCTGGCTTGAGCGATAAAATGACTGCCCTAACTCCGATCCAGGGCGCCATCATCAAAGTCGTCGGCGTGGGCGGCGGCGGATGCAACGCCATCGGCCGTATGGGCGCGTTAGAGTCGCGGCACGTCGAATTCATCGCGATTAACACCGACGATCAAGCCCTAGCGCGCGCGACGGCTGGTGCCAGGGTCCACATCGGCGGCGCGGCGGCGCGAGGACTGGGGGCCGGGGGCCAGCCGGAGGTCGGTGAACGCGCCGCCGAGGAAAGCGCAGAAGATGTGCGCGACGCGTTGCGCGGCGCCGACCTCGTCTTCATAGCGGCCTGCATGGGCGGCGGCACGGGTACGGGTGCGGCGCCGGTCGTCGCGCGCGTGGCCACGGAGCTTGGCGCGCTCACTATCGGAGTCGTCACCATGCCCTTCGCCTTTGAGGGGCGTCGCCGCGGGCGTCTAGCCGCGGCGGGTGTCGAGGCGCTGGCGCGGCGGGTCGATACGCTGCTGGTCGTGTCTAACGATCGCTTGCTGACAAGGGCTGGGAGGAAGCTGGGCCTCGCCGACGCCTTCGCGCTGGCCGATGACGCGCTACGGCCCGCCATCGAAGGTATTGCCACGATTATTGCCGTGCCTGGCCTCGTCAACGTGGATTTCGCCGACGTACGGTCGGTCATGCGCGGCGCCGGTACGGCGTTGATGGGCACAGGGCGCGCCTCCGGCGATGGGCGCGGCGCCGAGGCCGCACGCCGCGCTGTGACGAGCCCGCTGATCGATACCTCCATCGACGGCGCGACCGCGGCGCTCTTCACCATTAGCGGCCACGACTACACGCTTGGCGATGTCAACGAGGCGGCTCAGATCATCGCCGCGGCCGTGCATCCCGACGCCAACATCATCTTTGGGGCGACGGTCAACGATGCACTGGGCGACGACGTGCAGGTGACCGTCATCGCTACGGGTCTGAGGCGCTCACAATAATTCACGACCTCTGCTTGCCGCTGGCGTCGCCGCGTGTTTGCGGCTCCACGGAGGCGGGGGGGCGCCATGATGTCTCGCGCAGCCACCGTCCCAAATCGTCGGACGGCAGCGCGTGGCTAACATAGAAGCCCTGCGCGCCGTCGCAGTTCAACGCCTCCAGGGCCTGCCACGTCCGCTCGTCCTCCACCCCCTCGGCCACGAAGCGCAGGCCCAGCGAGTGTCCCAGGCCGATGGTCGAGGCTATGATCGTCGCGTCGTCGCTATCCGTCGTCATGTTGGTGACGAAAGAGCGGTCGATCTTGATCTCATCGATGGGCAGGCGCTTGAGGTGCGTGAGCGACGAGTAGCCCGTGCCAAAGTCGTCGATAGCGACGCGGACGCCCAACTGGGCGAGGCGCGTCAGGACCTCCAGAGTGGTCGGCGGGTCCGCCATCACCATGCTTTCCGTCAACTCGACACGCAGCTTATCCACCGGTACGCCGTGGGCCTGGAGCAACTCCGCGATAGCTTCGGGCAGTTCCGGGTCACGCAGTGTGCGCGCCGAGAGATTGACGGAGACGCCGAGGTCGAGCCCCTCGTCGCGCCAAGCCCGTACCTGGCGCACTGCCGTCTCCAACACCCAGCGCGTCAGCGACACGATGACGCCGGTCTGCTCGGCCAGGGGAATGAACTCGTCGGGCGGCAGCAGGCCCAGCTCCGGATGCTGCCAACGCGTTAGGGCCTCGACCATATGGACCCGCCCATCGGTCACATCGACCATGGGCTGGTAGTGCAGCCGCAGTTCGTCGCGCGCGATGGCGCGGTGCAGGGCGCCAATGAGCGTGAGCCGGCGGGGGGTATGCCGATCGTGGGCGGGGTTGTAGACGGCATAGCCGCCGCCGCCGCGCTTGACGGCGTACATGGCGACATCGGCCTGGCGCAGCAGCGCGGCCGCGTCCTCGCCGTGGTCGGGGTAGAGGGCGATCCCGACGCTGCCGCCCGCGAAGACGATTTGCCCGTGGAGCGTCACCGGCTCGGCGAGGGCTGATAGGAGCTTGCGCGCGGCTTCCGTGGCGCTCGCCGCGTCCGCGCCGGGCAGCAACATGGCGAATTCATCGCCGCCCAAGCGGGCCACGGTGTCGGAGGCGCGCAGCGCGCCCTGCACGCGCCGGCCCACCTCGCGCAGCAGGTCGTCACCCGCGTCGTGCCCCAGGGTGTCATTGACCTCCTTGAAGCGGTCGAGGTCCATCAGGAAGAGGGCCAGCGGCGCGCGTTCGCGCGCCGCGACCGCGAGGGCGTGGGCCAGGCGATCATTGAGCAGCGCGCGGTTGGGTAGATCGGTCAGGGCGTCGTGGAGGGCCTGATGTTGGAGCAATTCCTCGCCCGCCCGGCGTGTGGTCACGTCGCGGGCGGTAGCGATGACGCCCAGGATCGCCGGGTCGTGTAGCCGGTTGTTCGTGGTCACTTCGATAGTGCGCCAGGAGCCATCAGCGTGGCGGACGCGATATTCGGCGTGGCCGACGCCGCCCTCGGCCACGCGACGCGCGATGTCTTCACGCACGCGGGCGAGATCGTCGGGGTGGACCAGGGCGAGGGCCGACGTGCCCTCCAGGGTGTCCGCGGGGTAGCCAAGGATGCGCGCGTATGAGGGGCTGGCGTAGCGGATGATCCCGCGCGCGTCCACGACGGCGACTAGATCGGTCGCGTGCTCGGCGAGCGCACGGTGGCGCTCCTCGCTGGCGCGCAAGGCGTCTTCAGCCTGTTTGCGGTCGGTGATGTCGCGGCAGTTGAGGACGATGCCGCGCACGGCCGGGTCGTGCAGGCGGTTGTTGGCGATAGTCTCGGTCATGCGCCAGGAGCCGTTCTTGTGACGCACGCGGAACTCGATACGGCGCACGCTGCCAGGCTCACGCAGGTGCGCGGCGAAGGTCGTCCGCGCGTGGGCCAGGTCGTCGGGATCGACGAACGTGGTGGCGGGCCGACCCTCCAACTCGTCGGGCGTGAAGCCCAGGACGTTGTGCGTCGAGGGGCTGGCGTAGCGGACGATGTTCGCGGCGTCAAGCACGGCGATCATATCGGAGGCGTGCTCGGTGAGCGCGCGGAAGCGTTCTTCTCGCGCATGCCACTCCTCCTCCGGCGTCGAATCGTGCATGTCCAGAGCTATATCCTACAACTATCTCATGTATCTCATGCCGCCTTGCTCAGGTTACCAGGCGGCACGATTCAGGCGAAGGCGCCCCCGGCTTGGGCAGGGCCATGTCACTCTCGATGGCCTCTCATCGTGATCGCCCAACTTGGCGCGACCCCCATTCTGGCCAGCACGACACCGACACCCGGTGTCTATCGTCGATCCGTTCAACGCGCGCTTGGCTGTGCAAGTTGGCGCCAACGGGCGTTTCAACATCGGCGCCTTCCCTGATCCCGCCACGGGGGGCGCCACCGCCACTAGCTGGAACCTCATGTACGCGTGGCCGGGCTCGCCTGGCACGTCCTTCAGCACGCTTCGCGTCGACGGGGCCGACAGCATCTACGGTCAAGATGGGACGCAGGTCGAGGCGCCGACCGACATCGACGCGCGCACGAACGAGAGTGCGTGGCGAGTCGGCGACATCCTGGTGACGCAGACGCTGCAACTCGTGTTCAACGCCCAGACGGGACAAGACGATGTCGCCCGCATCGCGTACACTGCCACGAACACAGGGCCGGTCGCGCACGACGCCGGCTTCCGTACCATGATCGACACGATGATCAACAACAACGACGGCGCGCCGTTCCGCGTGCCGGGCGTCGGCATCGTCACGCATGAGACCGATTTCACGGGCGATGCCGTCCCCGATACCTTCCAGGCCTTCTTTGACCTCACCTCGGCCTGCCCTGGCAGCTCACGGCGTCGAGCGAGGGCTACATCCTGACCAACTTTCTGACCGGCGCGACGCGGACCTTCGACCCCAGCGGGCGGCTGTCCGCGACCGCCGACAGCTACGGCAACAGCGACGCCGTGGTCGACGACGGCACATATCAGGCCGGCGGGGCGCTCGTGGACAGCGGGGGCCGCACCATCGCCTACTCGTACACCAACGGCTTGGTCGGCGAGGAGGCCAGCCCGCTGTGGCAAAGCAGCGGCGGGACGCAGGGCCAACACGTCACCGACGCCTACAGCGGCACGCTGCTGACGGCGCACGCTCGGCGCGGGGACGGCCGACGCCGTCACCACGACCTTCGGCTACAGCGGGACGCAACTCGTGACCGTCACGACGGGGATGGGCCATCAGTGGCTGCTCGGCTATGACGACCAGGGGCGCGTGGCCGCTATCACCACCACCGACACGACGCCCGCCGACGTGACGCGATTCTTCTACAACCCCGGCCAAACTATCGCGATCGAGGGCTTCGGGCAGCCGCATCAGCGCGCCGCGATCTATGCCCTGGACAGTCAGGGGCAGGCCCTCTCCGTGCAAGACGCGGTGGGCGACACCACCACCTACACGTACAACCAGCAGCACGACGTGACCAGCCGCGCCGACGCCAACAATGCGGCCGGCCACGACACCACGACCCACTATGCCTACACCTACGCCGGCCCCACCGGCTCTCTGGGACCCGACGGCACGGTTGGGCTGCTCACCCAAGAGACGAGCCCGCCCGTGGGCACGTACAGCCCCCAGAGCGCGCTGGCCGCGCAGACCACGACCTACCAGTACGACCCGCACACCTTCGACCTCGTCGAGGTGGACAAGCCGGGCGGCGGCGTGACGCGCTACAGCTACGACGGTCACCATGGGCGCGTCGCCACGATCGAGTTGATCAACACAACATCTTCAGGCTGCGGCGGGCAGCAGGCGCAACGGGCGCGCCCGTCGGCGGCGCAACCGCGGCGCGCCGCCATTCTCGTCGCGCGCGCCATGGCCGCGCCAGCCGCGTGCGGGACCAACCCACACACCTTCGCGCAGTGGCGCGGCCAGCTCACGGGCATCGACGCCTTCGGGGAGATCACGGGCACGACCGACGCGCGCGGCGTCAGCGTGGCCCAGACGGAGGACACGGCGACGCCCGTGGCCGTCCCCAACGCCGTCGCCGCCGCTTACACGCGGCAGTACGGCTACACCGACGCCGCAGGCTATGACGTGGGCGACCTGACGAGCGCGAGCAGCGCGCCGATCACGACCACGCGCGGCGCCAACACCCCTGTCACCACGGGCTACGCCTATGATCTCGACGGCGAGCCCATCACCACGACCATGCCCAACGGGGCCGTCGTCGTCGCGGCGTACGACCACCTGGGGCGTCCAGTACGCACGACACAGCCGGGCGTCGCGCTCTCCGTGCTCGGCCCCACGGTCACCATCAACACGGGTCTCGGTTACGACGGCGACGGCAACGTCATCACCGCCACGGACGGCGCGGGCGACCTGACGCAGGCCGTCTACGACGCGCTGGGGCGCACGATCCAGACGATCAATCCCGTCGGAGCCACGACGCGCGACACCTATAGCGGCCCGGTCCTCACGGACATCCAAAACACGATGGGCCAAATCACCCACTACGATTACAATGGGGCCGACCGGCTCGTCGGCGTGACCGACCCGATAGGCACGCGGCGGAGCGCCGGCCTGGACCCGGCTGGCAACACGGCCGCCATCACCACGCCGCTCGACTACAACAACAGCCAGACCAACACGGTGGAGACGCGCGGCTACGACGCGCTCAACCGCGCGGCGACGAATACCGTGAGCGGCGTCGGCGAGACGAGCCCGAGCGCCGCGCAAAGCACGACCACGAGCTACGACGCCGACGGCAACGTGGCCCAAGTCCAGGCGCCCAACGGCGACGTGACCTACCACACCTACGACATCCTGGATCGCCCGCAGTGGAGTGAGGTCGATCCCGGCCTGCTCACGGCGCCGCCCACGGGCTCCGTCGCGCCCCCCGCGAGCGAGGCGTACGGCTTCGACGCGGCCGACAACCTAACCTACCAGAGCGACTTCAACACGCGGGCGCGCCAGCTGGGCTACGACGCCGCCAACCGCCTGACGGGGCAAACCGACCAGCCGTCCTGCGGCGGCTGCGCGACCCCCGCGATCACCACCACGCTGGGCTACGACGCCGACGGCGTCGTCGTGCGGGCGACCCGGCAGGAGGGAACGGCCCTCCCCACGACGACGAGCACGCGCGCCAACGCGGCGGACTGGGCGCTCAGCCAGGACGACGGGCTGGGCGCGACCTACACCGCCTATGACTTGGCCGGGCGGCTCGTGGGCCAGAGCCTGGGCGTGGGCGCGGGTGGACTCACGCCGCTCGGTCTCACGGCGGGACAGGTCAACCTGTACGACAAAGAAGGGCGCGTCACACGCACCTGGGAGGGCGCGCGGGGAGGCTCGCCCCTCGTGACCGCGAGTTCCTTCACCTACAACGCCGCCGACCTGCCTGACACGACCACGCTCCCCGGCGGCGTCACGGACACGCGGCAGTACGACAAGGACAACCGTCTAACCAGCCTGCGGGTGAGCAGCCCCGGCAATCTGAACCCGCGCTACGACTACGGCTACGATCCGCAGGGCCATACGGTCTCCATCACCACGACCGGCGCGTTGGACGGCCGCCTGCAGCGCGTCAGCTACACCGCCAGCGGCTTCCTGCGCCAAATCGATGTTCAGAACGCCCCGCTGGCGAGCAGCGCCTACGCGTACGACGGCGCCGGGAACATTCTTAAGGGGGGCCCGTACGGTCTCGACAAGTACTACTACGTCGAGGGCTCGGCCGACGGCACACAGGTCGCGCCGCCGCCGAACTGGCGGCCCAACGAGCTGCTCAAGGTCAATGACCAGGCGGGAGGCGACACCACCTTCGGCTACGACGATTGGTACGTGCTCGACGGGCGCGGCGATGTCGTCGCGCTGACCGACCCCAAGGGCGCGGTGGCCGACCGCTACTACTACGACGCGTGGGGTGCGCCGGTCTCGCCGGACGGACTCGCGTCGCCGTACACCGAGGCGATGCATCAGCCGCTGCGCTACCGGGGCTATTGGTACGACGGCTGGGACGACAGCCTGGGGCAAAGCAAAGACCAGGCCCGGAACACCAACGCGGCGGTGTCGTGGTACTGGCTGCCGGCGCGCGCGTACGACCCGCGCTTGCGGCGCTTCCTGCAGCCGGACCCGGCCAAGCAAAGCGCCCTGCTCGACTACGTGTACGCCAACGACGACCCGCTCGACGTGAGCGACCCCAGCGGGCTCGACGGGTGCCGACGCAGCAACATAGTTACGTTCTTGCAATTAGCGCAGGCTCCGTAGGGGGTGGATCATGGACGATCAGGTCGTGTTCGCTATCGACGATGTGTCCAGAGTGGAAAACAATTTCTGGAGAGTAGATGGACGTGCGTACCAAGATGTAAGAGTCGGCGATATCGTCAAGCCCTATGACGACAGGATGGCCCGTGTACAAGCCGCATTGGCATACACTATCACCGCCATCTCAACCTATGGTAAGGACGCCCCAGAACTTAGCCGCGGCTTAACAGGGTCCTTAATCATCGAAGGATTGCATGGCGATCTTCTTCGAACAGGGTCCACACTCATACGCTGAGATCGGATTCGGTGGGCATCTTCAACATTGGAAGTGTTGATTGAGCAGTACGTCCCTCCTGGTGCGCTTGGCATGATCGGCGGGTAGAAAGGCATCATGATGCAAGATGACGCGGTGGATGTGCTGGTCGTGGTCAGCCAAGAGTTTGTTGTCCCTTTGCGGACCAAAGAAGGCTTCAGCGAGGAGGCTTTCAACGCCCTCACCGAAGCGCTTGTCTCCTTCGCCCCGGGCGATTTGTCCGCGCGGGCCGGCGTGGCGATAGGCTCACCGGCTAATCAGGGATAACGGCACAAAGAACGTGTGGCCCCCTGCTATACTATTTGGAGAGTGACGCGGGCCGTGGCGCCCGCGTTTTTAGTATGACCCTACTGCCTTATGCCTATGCCTATGACTGTTACCGCTACTCTTTCTCTCTCCGCTACGGCCCTGCGCCGACTTGACGACGCGTTTCGCGCCGCCGGCAAGACGCTCTACCTCGTGGGCGGCTCCGTACGCGATGAGTTGCTCGGGCGGCCCAGCCTCGACTATGACTTCACGACCAACGCGCATCCACCCGAGATCCGACTCCTCCTGGCTGCGGCGCGCCCCGAGAATGTCTACGCCGTCGGCGAGAAGTTCGGCACGATCTGCGCCACGGTGGAAGGTCACACGGTCCAGGTGACGGCCTACCGCGGCGAGCAGTACAACCCCAAGTCGCGCAAGCCCCAGGTCACTTTCGGCGTATCGCTGGAGGATGATCTGGCGCGACGCGACTTCACCATCAACGCCATGGCGCATGACCTGCGCGGCGGTCCGCTCGTCGATCCCTTCGACGGCCGCGCCGACCTCGACGCCCGGTTCATCCGCGCCGTGCGCGACCCCGCCGAACGTTTCGCCGAAGATCCGCTGCGTATGCTACGCGCGGCGCGCTTCGCCACCACGCTTGACTTCGACATCGAGCCCGACACAGCCGCGGCGATCAGGGAACAAGCAGCCGAATTGCAGTACATCAGCCGTGAGCGCGTGGCCGAGGAGATGAACAAGATCCTGCTGGCCGAGCAGCCCTCGCGTGGGTTGCGCCTGCTGGTGGATCTCGACCTGATGCGCTACATCATCCCCGAGGTCATGCCAATGGTGGAGATGAAGCGCGCGGTCGAGCGCCGTCACAAGGACGTGTGGGCGCATGTGCTGCAAGTCGTCGATAAGTCGCCGCCTACACTCGCGTTGCGCTGGGCCGCCCTCCTGCACGATATCGCCAAGCCGGAGACATTCTCCTACAAGGATGGACAAGTACACTTCTTCGGCCATGAGGTGGTCGGGGCGCGCCGCGCGCACGAGATCTTGACACGGCTGCACTTCGACCGCGCCACGGTCGACTATGTCTCAGGGCTGGTGGCCCGGCATATGCGCATCAACACCTATAGCGACTGGAGCGATGGCGCCGTGCGGCGCTTCATGCGCGAGGCCGACGACCAACTCGGTGACCTCTTCGCGCTCTCTCGCGCCGACATCACCAGCCACCGTTTCGAGCGCGTGCAGGCCGTGATGTCCAACGTGGATCGCCTGGAGGGACGCGTCCGTGAGTTGGAGGAGCAGGCTGAGATCGCCAAGATGCATTCTCCGCTGGACGGACACGAGTTGATGGAACTCTTCGGGCGCCCACCTGGCCCCTGGCTCGGCAAGCTAAAGACCTATCTGCTCGACCTCGTGCTTGACGGCCCGCTCGACCAAGATGACAAGGCGCACGGCGAGGAGTTGGCCCGCGCCTACATGGCGGAGCACCCCGACCTGTGAGCGCCGATCGAGCAGCGGACGGCGCGCCCCCACTGGCGGGGACGGTCGAACTAGTGCGGCGCGCCATCGCCCTCGAGCGTAAGCAGGGCTATCAGAATCGCGCGACGACCGGCGGCCTGCACCGCTATTTCCAGCATCAATTTGGCAAGCACACCCTCGACGCGCGGACCACCCCTCTCGTCGAAGGCTTGCTGCGCGACCTCAAGCGCTATGAAAACGCGAGCTCGGTGGCCGAGCGCCATACCCAAACCGAGATCGTGCTGCGCCGCCTGGAGAACCCCGCCTGGATCACCACCGCGCCTGTGCCCCGCGATACCGCCATCGGCCCGGTCAGCCCGGACCATCGCGGCGACGCGGAGAGCATGGCGCGGGTGCGCGGCGGGCCACTAACCCCTACTAAGGAGCCTGCGACTGCCCTCCCGGCACGCGGGGACCCCGGATGGCAGCATACGGGCGCTGTGGCGCCAGAGAAGTCCTCACGCAAAGGCAATATTCAGCCAGATGAACACTCTACCTCCGACCGCAGTCGGCGTGACGCTGCCATCCGGGGTCCCCGCGTGCGGGGCGGGCAGTCGCAGGCCGCGCCCGATAAGGCGGGTGAGGGCGCCCCTGCTCCCCCCGCCGAGAGCCTCACGCAGCCGCTGAACGCGGTGTTGAAGATTCGCGCGCAGGAGTGGGAGAAGCTGGAGCGGCTGGGCCTGCGCACGGTCGAGGACGCCCTCTACTACCTGCCGCGCGACCACTACGACTGCCGTCATCCCGTGCCGCTCAATAAGTTGCGCCTGGGCATGACCACGACGATCGTGGGCACGCTACAAACCGTCAACATGCGCAAGACGGCGCGTAACCATACCATCGTCGAGGCCAAAATCGCCGACGGCACGGCCATTGTCCGCGTGTCGTGGTTCAACCAACAGCATGTGGCCCGCGCGCTGCGGCCGCACATCGGCCAGCGCATCGCCGTCAGCGGGCACACCGAGCTCTACAACAACTATCTACAGTTCGTGCCGCGTGACTACGAGTTCCCCGACGAGGACGAGGCGATCCACACCGGCCGGCTCGTGCCCGTGTACCCGCTCACGGAAGGGCTGACGCAGCGCTGGCTACGCGGCGTGATCCGCAAGGCGCTCGACGCGGCGCTGCATCTCGTCGCGGACCCGCTGCCGCCCGATCTGCGCCACGACCACAACCTGCCACCACTCCAGGAGGCGCTGCGCGCCTATCATATGCCGGCGGACGAGGAGGAGAAGGCCGCCGCGACGCATCGCCTGGCCTTCGACGAACTTTTGTGCGTCAGTATCGGTATGCTGCGACGCAAGCGCGACTGGCAGCAGGGCGCGCCGGCGCGGCCCATCCCGCACGACCCCGACGCGCTGGAGCGCTTCGAGGCCGAACTGCCGTTCGCGCTCACCGGCGCGCAGCGGCGCGTGCTGCGCGCGATCCTGAACGACATGGCGCGCTCCGTCCCGATGAGTCGCCTGTTACAGGGCGACGTGGGCTCGGGCAAGACAGTCGTGGCCGCCGCCGCGCTGCTGGTGGCCGCGCAGGCCGGGTTGCAAGGCGCGATCATGGCCCCGACCGAGATCCTGGCCGAGCAGCACGCGCGGTCCATGGCGCGCGTGCTGGCGCCGTTTGGCGTCGAGGTGGCGCTGCTCACTGGCTCGGTCAAGGGTCCCGAGCGCAAACGCGTCTACGCGGGCGCGGCCGACGGCTCCATCCCCTTGTTGGTGGGCACGCACGCTTTGATCCAGGAAGGCGTCGCGTTCGACCGGCTGGCTCTGGCCGTGGTCGACGAACAGCACCGCTTTGGCGTGGAGCAGCGCGGCGCGCTGCGCCAGAAGGGCTACAACCCTCATGTGCTGGCCATGACGGCCACGCCGATCCCGCGTACGCTCTCGCTGACCCTCTACGGCGACCTCGACGTCGCGGTCATCGACGAGCGTCCGCCGGGGCGCCAGCCCATCGAGACCTCGTGGGTCCCCTCCGACGCCACGGCCTACCGCATCGTACGCGAACAGGTGACGGCGGGCCGCCAGGCCTTCGTGGTCTGCCCGCTCGTCGAGGAGTCGGACAAGTCGGAGGCGCGCGCGGCCGTGGCCGAGCAGAAGCGCTTGCAGCGCGATGTGTTCCCTGACCTGACGGTGGGGCTGCTGCACGGCAAGATGAAGGGGACCGAGAAAGAGGCCATCCTCAAGCAGTTCCGCGACGGGGAGATCCAGATCCTCGTCGCCACGTCGGTCGTGGAGGTAGGCATCGACGTGCCGAACGCGACGGTGATGGTGGTGCAAGAGGCCCATCGCTTCGGCCTGGCGCAGTTGCACCAGTTCCGCGGGCGCGTCGGACGCGGCGCCGAGCAATCCTATTGCATCCTGCTGGCCGAAGGCGCCTCGGCCGTGGGGCAGCAGCGCCTACAGGCCCTCACCGCGACCGACGACGGCTTCAAGCTGGCCGAGGAGGACTTGCGGCTGCGCGGGCCGGGCGAGTTCTGGGGTACACGCCAGAGCGGCGTGCCTGAGTTGACCGTGGCCGGCGTGGGGGACGCGCGCGTCATCGAGGAGGCGCGCGGGGCGGCCGAGCGCGTCGTCGCGACCGACCCCGACCTCACCCAGCCCGCGCACCAACTCCTGGCCGCGCGCGTCGAGCGCTTCTGGAGCCGTGGGAGCGAGCGAAGCTAGTGCGCGTCATAGCGGGGGTAGCGCGCGGCTTCCCGCTCAAGGGACCGCCCCGACCGGCCACGCGCGCGACATCCGACAAGGTGCGCGGGGCCATCTTCGATGCGCTCGTGCTGAGCCTGGAGGATGCGCGCGTGCTCGACCTCTACGCCGGCACGGGCGCGCTCGGCGTCGAGGCCCTGAGCCGCGGCGCGGCGTCATGCCTCTTCGTGGAGAAGGCGGCGACGACCTGCCGTGTCATCGAGGCCAACGTGCGCGCCACCAAGTTGGCCGATAGCGCCCTCGTCTGGCCGATGACCGTCGAGCGGGCGCTGGATCGGCTGGAGAAAGGCGGTGGAGGTGTTCCCCCAGCATTCGACCCGCCGTATGATATACTTACGCTCGACCCTCCATATGGCGCCCCAGGGATCGCGAATGTGATCGAGCGCGTGAGTCGCCCCGGCCTCGTGGCGCGTGGCGGTTTTGTCGTGCTTGAGCACGACAAACGGTGGTCTCCGCCGGCCGATCCTGGCGTCTTGCGCTTGCGCCGCACGCGGCTGTATGGCGATACGGGGGTGACACTCTGGCAGCGTGACGAGGAGGCGGAAGAGTGATACGGGCCGTCTTCCCAGCCAGCTTCGACCCTATGACGAACGGCCACCTCGACATCGCGACGCGCGCCAGCCGCTTGTTCGACGAACTGGTCCTGGCGATCTACGATGCGCCGGCCAAGAACGTCCTGTTCTCGCCCGAGGAGCGCGTGGAACTCGTGCGGGCGTCGACGGGGCGCCTACCCAACGTGCGCGCCGAACTCTTCAGTGGGCTCATGGTCCGGTACGCGCAGGGCATCGGCGCCACGGTCGTGGTGCGCGGCTTGCGCTCACCGGCCGATTTCGACGCCGAACAGCAGCAGGCCACGGCCAATCGTCTGATGGCGCCCGAGATCGACACCGTTTTCATGATGAGCGATAGTAAATATGCGTTCGTCAGTTCGACCTTAATGAAACAAATAGCCCACCTCGGCGGCGACGTGACATCGTTTGTGCCGCCGCCGGTGGCCGCGCGCCTGCGTGCGCGGGAATGAATGATGAGGAAGGAGGACGCGCCATAGATATCCTCCAACAGCTCGACAATCTGGAAGACATTATTACCGGCGGCTGGCCCGTTCCCGGTATGAAGAGGGCCATGGTCGACGTCGATAAGGCGACCGAGCTCATCGAGTCGATCCGCGAGCATCTGCCCGCCGAGATAGAGAGCGCCCGCGAGATCGCGGCCGAGCGCGAGCGGCTGCTCGACGAGGCGACCGCCGAAGCGCAACGCATGGTGGAGAACGCGCAACGCCAGGCCGCCGAGTTGGTGCAACAAGAGGGCTTGTACCGGACGGCGGAGCGCCAAGCGCGCGCTCTCCTCGATCAGACGACAGCGCAGGCCGACCGCATCCGCGCGGAGGCCGACGCCTACGCCGTGGAGAGCCTGCAGTCGCTGGAGATACGCCTGGAGCAGACGCTGGCCACGGTACAAAACGGCCTCGCTACCCTGCAGGCGCGGACGCCCCAGGACGAACAAGAGTGATTAGTGTTTAGTGATTAGTGTCTAGAGAACTAATCACTAAACACTAGCCACTAATCACTACATGGATACACCAAATGGAATACAATGTTTCACATCTACTCAAGAGTTTCGTCGGGGAGACCCGCGAATACGATATCGACCCGACCGAACTCGTCCTCGACGATGAAACGACGGCCATGATCGACGGCGGTCATGTACGCTTCGACCGCACCAATAGCGGCCTGTTGGCGCGCGGTCACGCCGATGCGACGGTGTCGCTGACCTGTGCCCGTTGCCTCGATCCGGTCGCGGAGCCGCTGCGTGTCGAGTTCACCGAGGAGTTCGAACCCACGGTCGACGTCACGACCGGCCGCCCGCTTCCCGCCTCGGAGAACGAACTCGCCTTCCCCATCGATGAGCACCACATCCTCGACCTTGGCGAAGCGCTGCGGCAGAACCTGCTGGCCGTGCTGCCTATCGCGCCGCTGTGCCGCCCTGACTGCGCCGGCCTGTGCCCTGTCTGCGGGACGAACCGCAACACCGATCCCTGCGGCCACGTCGTCGACGATGCGAACCATCCGCTCGCCGGCCTAGCTGAGTTGCTGCGCGAGACCACTTAAGAGTCACAAAGTTTCCTGTTACAGAACCTCCGATTCATCCCACGACGTCAGTCATGGGATGCATTGGATCGGCGCACCGACGGGCGGCGATAAGCGGCGCGTCAACGGTCGCCCTCCGCCTGATACAATGGGGATGAGCGCGCCGGATGTTCTGGGTCGTCCTCACGCCCGGATGTTCCGGGCCGTATGTCCGCGATAACGGGTCTTCCTGATGCCGTTGTCTTTGAGCGAAAGCTCTCCTCGTCGTGCTTGAGAGGGGCGTTGCTGTAATGGCGGCGTTCGTTCGATGGGGAGCGGTGTATGGCACTCCGCGACGCCCCGTGGCGTCCTGATGTGACAGAAATGTTGCATTGGAAGCTTCGTGAATACCCACGACGTGTGGGAGCTAGACGAGAGAATCCCACCGGCTTCAGCCATGGGAGTGTCAAACTGTTATTTGTTGCGCCGAGAGGAGTTGTCATGCCTGCGGTACCGAAGAAAAAAACCAGCCATTCCAAGCAAGGGCGGCGTCGCACCCACCTGATGATTACCCCCACGCAGCTCGTGCCCTGCCCGCGCTGCCACCAACCGCATCTGCCGCACCACGTCTGCCCGACCTGCGGCACCTACCACGGCCGTGAGGTGATCGACATGGGGGCCAAGGAGCGCAAGCGCCAGGAGCGCGCCGAGCGCGACCAGTAACGATCAGTAATTAAGTAAGCAGGGGCTTTTATGGACGCGTCCTTGGCCTCGCCTGTCGCGTTGCTGTTTCCCGGCCAGGGCGCCCAGTCGATCGGCATGGGCCGCACCGCCTGGGACCAGTCGGACGCGGCGCGCGCTATCTTCGCGCGCGCCGGCGAGGCGCTCGGCTTCCCGCTCGCCGGGCTCTGTTTCGAGGGACCCGAAGAGGAACTGCGCAAGACGAGTAACCAGCAGCCGGCCATCCTGGTCTGCTCGCTGGCGATCCTGGCCGCGCATGAAGAGGCGATCCTGGCCGCGCACGAAGAGCGGTACGGACCATGCGACGTGGCCGCGTCGACGGGACACTCGCTCGGCCTGTACACGGCCCTGGTGGCCGCGCGCGCTTTGTCACTGGATGACGCCGTACGCCTCGTGGCGCGACGCGGCGCCTTGATGCAACAGGCCGCCGAGGAAAGCCCAGGCGGCATGGCAGCCGTGCTGGGGCTCGACGCGGACGTGGTCGAGAGGGCGTGCGCGGCGGCTTCATACGATGGCATCGACACGGACGACATCGTCGTAGCGGCGAACTACAACGCGCCCGGCCAAGTCGTTATCTCCGGGGCCATCGGAGCCCTGGACCGCGCCGTCTCATTGCTCAAGGAGCGCGGCGCGCGCAAGGTCGTCGCGCTGGCCGTCGCCGGCGCCTTCCACTCGCCCTTGATGCGCTCCGCCGCCGACGCCATGGCCGCGCCGTTGCGGTCCGCCGCTATCGGTGACGCCGCGTACCCGATCTACACCAATACGACAGGCCGTGCGATCCAGGGCGCCGACGAGATTCGCCTGGAATTGGAGCAGCAGATCCTCGCGCCGGTGCGCTGGACGGACGCCCTTGAAAATATGGCCGCGTTTGGCGTCACGCGCTTCGTTGACTGCGGTCCCGGCGCCACGCTCGCCGCACTCGTCAAACGCACCGTCGCGGGGGGCGAGATCGTGAAGCTCGATAGACTCGATAGAACGGACCACGCGCATGAAAGATAGATCGTTGCGCTCGACCATCAAGCGCGCCGCGCTGCTGCTGGGCGTACTGTTCGTCGGCGTAGGCGCCGGGACGGCGGTTGGACGCGCCACAGCCGGCACGCCCATTGTCGTGCCGGATGACTTGCAGCGCGCCGACCTCGCGCAGCCTTTCAACGATTTCTTCCGCGCCTATGATATCGTGACCACGAACTCGTACTACGCGCCGCTGCCCGATCGCAAACACCTCATCTACGCGGCCATTAACGGCATGCTCACGGGTGGGACGGGTGACGCGCACACGGTCTACATCAGCCCCGAGGACACCGTAGCGCTGCAAGCCTCGCTCAACGGCTCGTTCGAGGGCATCGGCGCCTACGTTGACATGACCATGCACGGCGTCAGCATCATCCCGCTCCCCGGCTCTCCCGCCGCCGCGGCCGGTTTGCGTCCCGGCGACATCATCGTGCGCATCAATGGGGGCGACGTCACAACGCTGACCGAGGACCAGATCGTGGCGCTGCTGCGCGGTCCGGCCGGCTCGCGCGTCACGCTCGGCATCCAACGCGCTGGTGTGCACGGCGTCTTCAGCGTCACGCTGACGCGCCGTCACATTTCCGTGCCGAATGTTTCGTCGCGCACGATCAGCGACGTGGCCTACCTGCGCCTGACGCAGTTCGGGGCCACGACGGGCCGCGACGCGAGTACGGCCTTGCACACGCTGTTGAGCCGCCACCCGCGCGGCCTCGTGCTTGACCTGCGTGACAATCCGGGCGGCCTCGTCGACACGGCTCTCGACGTCAACAGCCAGTTTCTGCCCGCCGGGCGCGTTGTGCTCTACGAGCGGGACCGCCAAGGTCAACTCGACGCGCTACGCTCACTGGGCGGCGGCCAGGCCCTGACCATCCCCATAGTCGTGCTCGTCAACGATGGCACGGCCAGCGCCGGCGAGATCACGGCGGGCGCGCTGCAGGACAACGGGCGCGCCACGATCGTCGGCATCACGACCTACGGCAAGGGCTCGGTGCAGCAGGAGTACGATCTGCCCGACAACTCATCGCTGCGCGTTACGATCCGCCTCTGGCTGACCCCGCACAAGCGCCTCATCCAGAATCGCGGCATCACGCCCGACGTGGTCGTCGACTCGCCCGTCGACGACGGCTCGGCGGCCGATACGCAGCTTGTCCGCGCCCTGCGGATTCTGCACGCGGGGCGCTAGTCGTCCACCAGTTGTATCGCTCAAGAGGGCTCCTCACTGTCGAAACTCTCGGGCCACTCCTGAGCTTGGTGGACCACCGCGACGATTTGTACCGTCTGCCCGGCGACGCGGTAGGCCACGATGAGGGACGTATGGGCCACCACAAGTTCGCGCGTGTCCACGACGCGGCCGGGTCGCCCCTTCAAGGGATGGGTCGACAGGCCACGAACGGCCACCCGGACACGCCGCACGACCTGGCGGGCAGCGTTCGGGCTATCGATGGCGATGTACGCGGCATGGCGATCCAGCTGCAAGTGCGCGGGGGTTGACCACCGGACCCGCATCAGTCAACATGCTCGGGAGGCGTTTCGGGCTCAAGTCCATACGTCGCCCAGAACGCGTCCATCTCTTCTTCGGTGGCGAAGTCGCCATTGTCGGCCGCCTGGATGCCCTCCTCGATCTGGGCGATTTGCCAGCGCTGCTGCGCCACAAAACGCTCGATAGCCTCGGCGGCAAGGGTGGTACGGTTCCGGCCGGTGGATTTAGCCAGCGCTTCTAAGTCCCTGCGTGTACCCACGGGGAGACGAACGGTGATCGTTGTGGTTGGGTCAGCTGTCGCGCTCATTATGACCTCCTGGCTGTACACATCCTAAAGAAGTTTGTGTACAGGAATGATACCTTAAATTCTATAAACGGGGAAGGCGCCCCACGGGCTGCACAGGGATCGTGCATTATCCGCTGGACCAAGATGCCCGGCGCGGCGTAGGGGCGTATGGCATACGCCGGTGCGTTCGAGGCCACGGGCGTATGCCATACGCCCCTACGATATCACGAGCCCTGACAGACTGCGCGTGACACGAGGATAAAGGCGGGCATGGAACTTGCCGCGCTAGCTCTGTCATAGCGCGCCTTCGTGGCCGAAGTTGCCCCAGGTCTGGGCTTACATACGGGTACCGCGGACGGTTACTGGTGCATGTCCGCACGGCGTGTCGGACCTAGCGTATACTACGGCTGATAGACACGGACGACATAGCGCATGTAGCCTGACGCCCCCATGTCGAAGGAGAGAATCTGAATGAGCGAGCAGAAATCAAGCATCCTACCGCGTATCCTCATCGGTGTCGCCATCGGCGCCGCGGCCTTCGTGCTCTATAACCGTCGCGGCATCTTCGCGGGCGTGTCGGGGCCGCAGCCGGGGGGGCAACTCCCCCCGAGCAGCGCGAGCGACACAGTCGTCAACGCCGATGGAACGCCCGCCCCGCGCGCCGAAACGTTCCAGTTCGACCCACCGGGGACCACGACCTCCGGGGCGGGCAAAAGCGTCACGGCCGCCTCGTCGACGGCAGTGCAAAAGGCGCAGGGGGCGTTCGCCCATCTACTAGCGCCCGTCCAGCGCTACATCGCATCGGCGCGCGCCCAACTTGATGTGGCGATCGCCGAAGGGCAGGCTCAGGCCGCCCGCACGCGCCAGGACCTCGAAGCCCGCTTCGAGGAGGCCAAGAAGGACCCGCAACGCGGCCGCTCCGCGTTTATGTAGCTGACGGCTATCAGCTCTTTAGGGAAGTAGAGCGTCCGCATCTACGGGCATTCCACGCGACGCTTCGCCGTGACCGCCTGGCTTCGCGCACTTCTCGGTGAGGCGGTAGGGGCGCTGGCGACCGGCGCGGCGCCACTGTTGACGCTCACGGGCTGGCGGGGCGATCCTTAATCAAAGCGCGCCCTGGCAAGCCTACCGGCGACCGGCGCGTGAAGCCACGGGCGCGGACAAATGCGCGCCAGAGCGCCTGGTCATAGGGGCGGTTCCAGGCCGGAATCATCATCTGTCCGGCCTGGGGGAATTGGTGACGCAGAAGGGCCTCGAATCTGTCCCAGAGGACATGCAAGGCGCGGTCAGCGACGGGCTCGGCGGCACGATAGCGGGCGAGCAGGTTGCATCGCCATAGCAACACAATCGCGTCAGCATGGTAGAAATAGGCTTCCCCGTCGCCGATCCGTGGCGGTCGTAGCCCCACAGGCATCAGGTCGGGCTCTACGGTGTAGAAGTGAGCCGTGACAACGGTCCGGCGCCCCTGTGTCACCGTGAGTGGCACAAACTCGCGTGCAGGTGTGTGACTCCGGAAGTCCTCGTCCACGAGCCGGGCGCGCACGCGCAGGGCGGTGGTCTGCTCTCCGAGGGTCAGCGTGCCGCACGCCTCATCGATCGCCCAGTCTGTGCTGCCCTTGCCACGCGCCTCGCCCATGCTCACCTTCCTCCCCGCATCCAGTCCTTCCACTCCCCTCTTTTGTCCCGTCTATCGTAACATACAGATAGATAAAAATACTTGGGCATCGTAGTTATCAGCTGACGGCTGATAGCTGACTGCTGATTGCTACAAAAGAGGCGCACCCGGTGACCAAAGACGACATCCGTTCGCTATTCATCAATTTCTTCCTGGAGCGCGGCCATGTGCTACTGCCCAATGTGTCGCTCATCCCCGACGACGACACCGTGCTGCTGACCAGCGCGGGCGTGGGGCAGGTGCAACCGTTCTTTCTGGGCCTGGCCGAGCCGCCCGCCAAGCGCCTCGTCAACGTGCAGCGCGTCCTGCGCACCGTCGACATCGAGGAGGTCGGCGACGATAGCCACCTCACCTTCTTCGAGATGCTGGGCAACTGGTCCATCGGCGACTACTTCAAGGAGCAGGCCATCGCCTGGAGTTGGGAACTCATCACCGACGTGCTGCTCTTCCCTCGTGAGCGTATCTGGGTCACCGTCCACGAGGCCGACAATGAGAGCCCCGTGATCTGGCGGCGCATGGGCGTGCCGCCGGAGCGCATCGTGGCCCTGGGCGACGAGGGCAACTGGTGGGCCCCCGGCGATACCGGCCCCTGCGGCCCCGACACGGAGATCTTCTACGACCGCGGCGAGGCGTATGGCTGCGGGCGCGCTGACTGCAAGCCCGGCTGCGACTGCGACCGCTTCCTGGAGTTCTGGAACAACGTCTTCACGCAGTACAACCGCCTGCCTGACGGCGCGCTGCAGCCGCTGGCAGCCAAGAACGTCGATACCGGCGCGGGGCTGGAGCGCTGGACCATGCTGTTGCAGGAGAAACCCTCGGTCTACGAGACCGACTGCTTCTGGCCGCTGATCGAGGCTGTCGCCAACGCGGCGGGGGTCTCCTACGGCGACGAAACGCTCAACCGCGCGCTGCGCATCGTGGCCGATCATAGCCGCGCGCTGACCTTCCTGATCTCCGACGGCGTCGCGCCAAGCCCGGATGGCCGCGGCTATATCCTGCGCCGCCTGCTGCGCCGCGCCGTCATGAACGGGCGCCAACTCGGGCTGCGCCGCCCCTTCCTGGCCGATGTGGTCGTTCCGGCCGTTGTCGACATGATGAAGGAGGGCTATCCCGCGCTGGCGGAGCGGCGGGAGTACATCGCACAGATAGCCGACGCCGAGGAGCGCCAATTCCTGGAGACGCTGGAGCGCGGCATCGTGCTGATCGAAGCGCTGCTGGAGCGCTCGGCCCCCAGCGGCGGCGTCAGCGGACGCAGCGTCGACGGCGCGGCGGTGTTCGACCTGCGGCAGACGCACGGCGTCCCGCTGGAGTTGACGCAAGACCTGGCGCGCGACCGCGGCCTGGCGATCGACATGGACGCCTACCGCGTGGCCGAGGAGCGCCACAGCCGGATCTCAGGCGCGGGACAGGACTTTTTCGCCGCCGCGCGCAACAACACGGCCTACGGCGAGATCGCCGAGCGCCTCGGCCATGCGCCGGATTTTCTGGGCTATGACACGCTCGACGCGACGGCGCGCGTGGCCGGCATCGTCAAGGATAGCGTGGCGGCGCCGTCGGCCGCGCCGGGCGACACCGTGCAGGTCGTGCTTGACCGCACGCCCTTCTACGCCGCCTCGGGCGGCCAGGTGGGCGACAAAGGCACGCTCCTAGAGGGCGTGTCAGCGGACACGTCAGCGGACACCGGCGCTCATGGCGGCATGATGCTGCGCGTGGTCGACACGGAGCGGCCCAAGGGCAGCGCCCTCGTCGTGCACACGGGCACGGTCGAGGGCCAGCCTCTGCGCGTAGGCGACGAGGTGTCGGCACAAGTTGATCCCCATCTGCGCGCCGGGGCCGCGCGCCACCACTCGGCCACGCACCTGACGCATCGCGCGCTCAAGGATGTGCTCGGCGAGGGTGTGCATCAGGAGGGCTCGGTCGTCGAGCCGTCCCGCTTCACCTTTGACTTCAACCTGCCGCGCGCGATGACGCCCGACGAGCTGCGCCTGGTCGAGCACAAGGTCAACGAGCTGATCCGTGCCGATCTGCCCGTCGAGACGGCCGTGCTGCCCTACGCCGAGGCGATGAAGACCGGGGCCATGGCCCTCTTCACCGAGAAGTACGGCGACGAGGTGCGCGTGGTCACGATGGGTCCGTCGCGCGAGCTGTGCGGCGGCACCCATGTGCGCCGCACCGGCGAGCTTGGCGCGTTCTTTATCCTGTCGGAAAGCTCGGCTAGCGCGGGTGTGCGGCGCATCGAGTGCGTCGCGGGCGAGGCCGCCTACCTGCACGCACGGGCACAGATGGATCGGCTAAACGGCCTAGCCATCGCGCTCGACGCCCAGCCGTCCCAACTCGGCGCGCGCATCCAGGCGCTGCGCGACAACGCGCGCGCGCTGGAGCGACAGTTGAACGCGGCGCGGCAGGAGATCGCCGCCCTGAAAATACAGGGCGCGGGCGACTCCGCCGGCGGCGTCAAGCCCGAGCAAGCGGACGGCTACCAGTACGTCGTGCAGCGGGTCGACGCCGGTTCGGCCGACGACCTCAAGAGCATGAGCGACGCGCTCAAGGGGCGTTTCGCCCCCTGTGTGATCGTGCTCGGCGCGGCGGTTGGGGGACGCGCCCTGTTCACCGCCGCGGCGACGCAGGGCCTCGACGCTAAGGGCGTGCGCGCGGGCGACCTCGTGCGCGCGGCGACGGCAACGGCGGGCGGCAAGGGCGGCGGCAACCCGACCTGGGCGCAGGGCAGCGCGCCCGATACCGCTAAAATCGAGGATGGCCTCGCGGCCGCGCGTGACCTATTACGTCAGTTACCCGATGGCGATCAGCGTTAAGCTGACTGCTGATTGCTGATTACTGAGGGCTAGTATTAATGGGTAAAAATTGGCGCGACGCGCTGCGCTTGCCGGGACGACTGCCCTTCGGGCGCGACGGGCGTGACGACAACCGAGCCTACTACTCCGTGCTCGACGTGGGCACGGAGCTGGCCAAGGCGCTCGTCTTCACCATCGACGACGACGGGCGCGGCGAGGTGCTGGGGGTTGGTCGCCAGCCCCAAGGGCACCTCGATATGGACAATGGGCTGGTGACCGACATCGAAGCGGTGGTCGAGAACTGCCACCTGGCGCTGGAGCAGGCCGAGATTATGGCCGGCGTCGGCGGGCGCGACACCGTGGTGGGCATGGCCGGCGAGTTGACCAAGGGGTTATCCACGACGACGACGGTGGAGCGGCCCAAGCCGTGGGAGAAGCTGTCCGTGCAGGAGATCGAGCGTGTGCTACAGAAGGTGCAGAAGACGGCGCTGGACCAGGTCGGCGAGCAGATCGCCTGGGAGACGGGACTGGAGGGCATCGACGTGCGCCTGGTCAACTCGGCGGTCGTTTCGGTGCGCATCGACGGGCATGCCGTCTCCAACCCGGTTGGCTTCCAGGGCCGCCACCTGACCGTGACGGTCTTTAACGCCTTCGCACCGCTCGTGCATGTCGGCGCCATGAAGACGATCGTGGAGTCGCTCGACCTGGAGCTGTTGGCCATCGTCGCCGAGCCCTACGCCGTAGCCAGCGCGCTCACGGACCGCCCGGCGCTCGACTACGGCGGCATCGTGATCGACATTGGCGGCGGCACCACCGATGTGGCGCTACTGCGCAATGGCGGCATCGAGGGCACCAAAACATTCGCCCTGGGCGGCCGGGCTTTCACCAAGCGCGTGGCGATGCGTCGCTCGCTCTCGTTCGACGCGGCCGAGAACCTCAAGCTGCGCTACGCGCGCGGCGAGCTCGACCCGACTGAGGGCGTGAGGATCGCCAATGCCCTCGCCTCCGACGTGCAGACATGGATGGACGGCGTGCACCTCCTGCTAGAAGAGTTGGGCGGTGACGGCCAGTTGCCGCCGTACATCTACCTGTGTGGCGGCAGCAGCGGGCTGCCCGACCTGCAAAAAATGCTGGAGGGCTTCGACTGGACGGGGCAACTGGCGATGTCGCGCACCGCCGAGATCAAGATCCTAACGCCGTCCGACATCGGCGCGATGCACGATACGACGGGCCGCTTGACCGAGCCGCGTGACGTGACCCCGCTGGGCCTGGCCTTCCAGGTGCTCGCGCTTGAGCGTGAGAGCGGCGTCGTCAACGACGCGCTGCAACAGACCGTCCAGCGCATGGGCATTTGACCATGGCTACCACGATCCGCGTCGATCCCGACGATGAACTGCCGGCCATCCTAGACCGCCTGACCGCGCGCGCTGTCTGCATCCTGGTGCTGCCGCCGCACGCGCGCGCCCTCAATAGCGTGGTCGGGGCCAAGCTGCTCGCGCGCCGTGCCCAGGCGATGGGGACGGCCGTCGCCGTGGTCAGCGAAGATCGCTCGGTGATGGCGCATGTGCGCGCGGCGGGCATCCCCGTCGCCGCGTCGGTCGACGAGGCCGCGCGCCTCTTGCCCGCGGCGCCCCCGCCCGACGAGGCGTCCGACCCCTCCCTTTCAGAACCGTCCCTTGCCGATGCGAACGGGACGACCGCGGTGATCGACGCGCACGATGCCCTGACGATGCCGCATACGGTCGTACCGCCCGGCGATAGTGCGGCGCGCGATGCCGCCGACAACGGGCACGGCGATAGCGATGACGCCGGCCAAACGGGACCCGCGCGCACATCCCAGACCTATCGGCTCGTGGCGCGCGCGCCGTCCGCGTCTTCCCCTGATGCGGCGCCGCGGAACGATACCGGGCGTGACCGGCCGGAGGGGCTGGAGGGGACGGGGCGGCCGAATGTGCGCGGGCACAGTGGCGGCGCCAAGGCGGCAAGTCGGGGCAGCCGTGGCGCGGTCGGCGGCCCAACCGGGCGGGACTCCACCGGCGCGGCCTTCACCGCCGGAACGGCCGGCGTCCATAGCGCGCCGCCGGGCGACGCGGCCACGAGTGGGTCGGCCACCGGCGCTCGGCCCACGCGCGGGCGCGCCGCGCGGCGGCGTGGGCGCTGGTTGGACCTGCTCGGCTCGGAAGGGCTGACGCGCGTGCTCGCGCCAGTGTTGTTAGGACTCGTGTTGCTGGCCTTGCTGCTGTGGTTGGTCACGGCGCTCCTCAACCCCAGCGCGACGCTGACGGTGCAGGCGCGCGCCATCCCCGTCACAGCCGAAAACCCCGTCATCGTACATACGTACACGACGGCGCCCCCGCGCAAGAGGTCGGACGTGTACACGCAGCTGTACCCCAGCGCGCCGCAAGTAGCAGGCAGCGTGACGCTCCCCGTCAATGGGACACAAACCGTGCCAGGTGCCGTCGCCACCGGACAGATCGAGTTGCGCAACCCATCCAGCCACCCGGTTGTGGTACCGTCCGGCAGCGCGTTCACCACGTACCTCAATGCCCACTCGTTCGTCACCACGCGGGACATCACGGTCCCCGCAGCGCGGTTCACCTTCGACAGCGCGGTGTACGGCAAGGCCGCTGTCGCCATCAAGGCTGCTGTGGGTGGGACGAGCGGCAACGTGCCGGCGAAGGCGATCCAGAATGCCCCGGCCGCGGTAAGCATCCTGAGCGTGACCAACGCGGCCGCCACGACCGGCGGGACTAATACGACCCAGAAGGTTCCCTTGCAAAGCGATGTCGACGCGGCCGCGTGCAAGCTCTTTGCCCAACTCGATGCGCGGGCGCGCCAGAAAATCGCCGATGTCGTCGTGGCCGGAGGAGTGGAACAGCACGCGCTCTGGGAGGCGCGTTCCCCGGTGCAGCCCCAGGTCAACAATGCGCGCACATCCGCGACGCTCGCGCTCTCCCTGGTGCTGCATGCCGTCTACGTGCACAAGGCCGACCTACAGCAGGCCGCACAGACGTCGATCGGGATGCCACGGGACCTTATCCCCGGCAGCGTGGCCTACACGGCAACGTGGCGCCCCGACAACTCGATCGCGCTCCAGGCGACCGCGCGCACGGCTCCTCCAATCAACGCCGGCGCCATACGCGCCGCGATCAGCGGGCAATCGAAAGAGGCTGCGCTATCGTACCTTGACCACCAGTCCGATATCGCGACGTACCAACTGGACTTGTCGCCGCGTTGGGCCGATCATGTGCCGGGCGACCTCTCGCATATCCACATCACCGTGCAGCCAGCGCAATAATGCCGTATCTACTGGGAGCGCCGGCTTCCAGCCGGCATACGGTTGCGCCCATCCTGATACGCTTTCACCAGGGCGCTCGCCCGCGACGGCTTGCCGGCTAGAAGCCGGCGCTCCCAGTAGATACGAGCCGGCCGTCATCCGGCGCTCCCGGCGCATAGTGAGCGCGGACAAGGCGCGAACCTTGTTTGGAGCCCCATGGTACAATACCAAACGTGCGTTATCTTGGACTTGACATAGGAGACCGCTGGATCGGTCTCGCCGCAGGCGACGCGGCTAGCGGCATCGCGTCGCCGTTGCGTACGATGCGCCGCTCCTCGCTCCAAGCCGACGTCGCCGTCGTGCGGCGCGCCTATGAGCATGAGGAGGCCGGGGCCGTGGTCATCGGACTGCCGTACAACATGGATGGTTCGTTGGGGCCGCAGGCGCGGCGCACGCTGTGCTTCGCAGATGTCCTGCGCCGCGCGGGACTCGACGCCGTGTTTTGCGACGAGCGTCTCTCCAGCGTGGAAGCCGAGGAGTATGTTGTGGCGACGCGTGGCCGCCGCCCCAGACCCGGCGAGCGTATCGACCACGTCGCCGCCGCGGTCATTCTGCAAGATTATCTCGATGGAATCGGTCACGTCGACGCGTCAGGCGCGCCGGATGTATCAAACGCGCCGGCGGTGGCGCTTGAAGGAGCGTAGAATATGGCCCGCGACCCTCGTGTAGACAAGCTACAGCGCCTGCGGACGGAGCGCGTCACGCGCGCCTCCGGCGGCTACTATGGGACGCGCGCCACGGCCTACGGCAACGTGCGCAGCGGTCCACGCCAGCGCGACATGGGGCGCACGCTGCTCTCGCTCGTGCTCTTCGTCGTCGTCATCGCCGTGGCGATCTATCTGGCAAGCCAGTACATCACACACGGCTACCGCACACCCGTGGCGAGCAGCCAGCAGCAGCAGACGGTAACCGTCACTATTCCATCGGGCGAGAGCGTGTCGCAGTTGTCCACACAACTGCAAGACAAGGGCATAGTCGGCAGTTCCAAGCTTTTCTACATCTACGAGCGCTATTTCAGCGGGACCAGTTGGACGGCCGGCACGCACCGGCTACGCACCGGCATGAGTTTTGACGAGGTTGCACAGGCTATCGCCGCGCCCGCCGTCACGGATCAGGTAACGGTCACGATTCTCCCTGGCTGGCGCTCCGAGCAGGTGGCGCAGGCGCTGGCTGACGCTCATGTGGCGACCTACGCCGACGTGATGAGCGAGGTCAAGAAGGGAAGGAGCTCTTTTCCCACCTACACCTTTCTAAACGATCAACCTGTGGGCGCTACGCTGGAAGGCTACCTATTGCCTGACACGTACAATTTTGTTCCTAATCAGGGTGCCCATAGCGCCATCAGTACCATGTTGAACAATTTTTCGCTGAAGGTTTCGCCGCAAGTGCAAGCGCAAGGTAAGAAGGTATATGGTTCGTTCTTTAACGCTATAAAGATGGCGTCAATCGTCCAGCGTGAGGCCGGTACCGATGCTGATCGTGGCCTGATCGCGAGCGTTTATCTCAACCGCTTGAACGACCACAGCGACCAATTGTTCATTAAATTAGGCGCCGACCCTACCGTGCAATATGCCCTTGGTCACAAAGGGGATTGGTGGCCGAATATCGATAAAATGGATCTGAACAGTGTCGTCAGCCGCTTCAGTACCTACCAACACCCAGGTTTGCCGCCGTTGCCTATCTCAGAAGCCACGGCGGCTACGATCGAAGCGACGGTCAATCCGCCCACGACGCAGTACTTCTACTTTTGGCATCAACCTGGTAGTTATGGTAAAAGCATCTTCTGCACGACACAGCAAGGCGCTAAATGCGCTGGCACACCTCAATAACAGGTTCCTACTTTACATAGAATTATCGGAGGATCTCTATGATTAACACCGGTGATCTTCGCCGCGGCATCACGATCGACATGGACAATGGGCTGTGGACGGTCCTCGAGTTCAACCACATCAAAATCGGGCGCGGCAGCGCCCAGGTGCGCCTCAAGCTGCGCAACCTGCGTACCGGCTCGACCGTGGAGAATACCTTCCAGGCCGGCCAGCGCTTCCAGCGCGCCATCCTGGACCACAGCACCGTGACATTCCTCTACGAGGCCGATGGTATGTACCACTTCATGAACGCCGATACGTACGACCAGGTCGCGCTCGATGAGAAGCTCATCGGTGACGCCAAGAACTACCTCAAGGACGGTATGAGCGCCGAGTTGCTGACCTATGGCGACGAGCCCCTGAGCATCGAACTCCCGCCCAACGTCGAGCTACGCATCACGTACACCGAGCCGGGCTTCAAGGGCGACACCGCGACCGGCGGCACTAAGCCGGCCACGCTCGAAACGGGCGCCGTCGTGCAGGTACCCTTGTTCGTGAAGACCGATGACGTCATCCGCGTCGATACGCGGACCAACACCTACATCGAGCGCGTCTAACCTGTGGCTGCCGACTCCATAGGACTCGACGGCGCGTGGCGGCGCCGGGTCTCCGACCTCATCGCCGTGCTCGAAGGGACCGACTTGTCCGAGCTCGTCGTCGAGCATGGCCCGTTCGCCCTGCGCATCGAGCGGCAACTGCCCGATGTCACGACGGCTATCCAGGCGTCCGCCGTTTCCGCCGCCGTGCTGGAAGAGTCCGTCCCTATCCCGGCGCTGCTGCGCTCGCCGCAGGTTGGCACGTTCTACGTATCGGCCGAACCCAAGGGCGAGCCCTTCCTGCACGTCGGGGACCCTGTCGAGCAGGGGCAGGTCATCGGCCTGATCGAGGCGATGAAGCTCATCAGCGAGGTCGAGGCCGAGAGCGCGGGCGTCGTGCGCCGCGTGCTGGTGGAGGACGGCCACCCCGTCGAGTACGGGCAGCCGCTGTTCGAGTTGGAATAGTATTCCACCTATGATCTCTACTAACGTCCTACAAGTCGGCGAGGTCACGACCTACCTCAAGGCCTTGCTCGGCAGCGACGACGTGCTCAGCGACCTGTGGGTGCGCGGCGAAGTCTCGAATCTCTCGCGCTCGTCGGCGGGTCACACCTACTTCACGCTCAAGGATGACGAGGGCCAGTTGCGCTGCGTGCTGTTTCGCGGGCACGGTCAAGGCGCGCGCGGCATCGAGCACGGGATCAGCGTCCTCGCCCACGGACACGTTAGCCTCTACGAGACCCAGGGTAGCGTGCAGCTCTACGTCGACTTCGTGCAACCCGAGGGGCTGGGCTCCCTGCACCAGCGCTTCGAGCAGCTGAAGGACGAATTGGCCGCCGAAGGGCTTTTCGACGACGACCTCAAACGCCCAATCCCGCTGTTCCCTCGCCGCATCGGCGTAGTCACGTCGCCGGGCGCCGCCGCGCTACAGGACGTGCTGCGTGTGCTGGCCGCGCGCTACCCGCTGGCCGAGGTCGTGCTCTCGCCGACCCTGGTGCAGGGCGACGGCGCGCCGTCCCAGATCGCCGCCGCGCTGGAGCGCCTGGACGGTCGCGCGGAGATCGACGTCATCCTCGTCGTGCGCGGGGGCGGCTCGCTCGAAGAATTGTGGGCTTTCAATACCGAGGAGGTGGCGCGCGCTATCGCCGGCTGCGCCACGCCGGTCGTGTCGGGCGTGGGCCACGAGACTGATATCACCATTGCCGATCTCGTGGCCGACCTGCGCATGCCCACGCCCTCGGCGGCCGCGGCCGCCGTCGTCCCCGACTGGCGCGAGTGCGCGGCGAACGTCGCGGCCCTGCGCGAGGGCCTACAGCAAGAGATAGACGACAAGCTGCTGGCGGCGCGCCACGCCGTGGTCAACTCCACGCGGACCCTGGCGCTGCTCAATCCGCTTGCCGCGCTACGCGTACGCCGCCAGCACGTCGACGACACGCTGACCGCGCTGGACGGCGCGATGTCGCACACGCTCGCGCTGCGTCGGGCCACGCTCAACGCCAAGCGCAGCCAACTCGCCCTCCTGAATCCCCTGTCCACGCTGGAGCGCGGCTACGCCATCGTCACCAACGCCTGGGGCGAGGCCGTCAGCGACCCCGCGCACGTCACGCCCGGCGAACTGTTGCGCGTCCGCGTCCGGCACGGCTCCTTCGATGTCAGCGTGTCCGACGAGGCGACAGGCGACAGGCGACAGGCGTCAGGCGATGGTTGGTAGGTTCAGTTCGCAATTGGAACCACATGACGAAAGGATTTTTGTTAATGCTAATGCTATTTCTGTCGCCTGTCGCCTGTCGCCTGTCGTCTGGAGCGAAGCGATGAGCGACACCGACACCCTACGCTTCGAGGAGGCTTTCGCGCGGCTCGAACAGACGCTGGAGGAGATGCGGCGCGACGGCCTCGCCCTCGACCGCGCCCTGGCGCTCTACGAGCAGGGCACGCGTCTGGCGGCCCACTGTGATAAGTTGCTCGCCGACGCCGAACTGCGCGTCACCTCCCTCGCGCCCGATGACGACAGTCGTGGCGCGCGCGTCGTGCGCGAGGAGCGGTCAATGGTGTACATCGAAGGAGAGTGGTAGAGGACCCTATTAGGCGGTAGAGGAACCATCCACCGGTTCCCGCGCCATCTGTCCATCCAATACAGTCCAGATCCATTGCGCAATGGTAAGGGCTACGTCACTGACAGAGGCGTGCGACGTATCGACGATGGGCATTGGTGGGTTGTACGCCGTGGCAGCGTTTGCCACGAGCCAATGCGCGAACGTCTTGTGCTCGGCGATGAACGCGTCGCTTGACGAGGCGCGCCACTCCGGACGTTCGCGGAGGCGTCGCTCCCGCACGTCATCGTTACAGTGCAAATTGAGGAAGTGGACGGCGCCGACCAAGCCGCGATCCTCACATGCATCGACATCCCAGGGCATGATCGTGCCACAGATGATAGTGTGTCGACCGCCTTGAGCGATGCTGTACGCGATACGCAGCCAGTTGTTGGTGAAGTGCTCGCTCGCCGGACGTCCCCACAGCAGGTCCTTGTCGAAGATGACGCACTCCGATAGGTACCGGCGCAACGCGGCGATAACGGCCGTCTTACCTGACCTGCTAGCCCCGGTTACGACAAATAGAGGCAGGATATTGGCTGGCGCCACCAGGTGGCAGTCGGCGCACTGCGTAGAGTTTGGGCTGTTCTCAACGTTAGTCAGAGCGTAACCGCCGCAATGCGGGCATACAAGGGGCATCGTGTCCTCCGCTACCCGTGGCGCTATGGGGCGGCTCCCCTCTCCCGCGTCAGGGAGAGGGGTTGGGGGTGAGGGCCGTCTACCGCACCGTGCCCGCGCCGCGCGAGGCGACGGGGCGCATCGTGGGTCCAACGTCGCTCTGTCCGTGGCGGCCACGGCCAAAGAAGCGGTTGAACTCGCCCGTTTCCCACATCACGGCCAGCGGCGTGGCGTTGAAGATCGAGCTGTAGGTGCCGCTGGCGATGCCGATGAGCAAGGCGAGGATGAAGGTCTGGATGCTGGCGCCGCCGAACAGCAGCAGCGCGAGCAGCGTCAGCAGCACCGTTAGCGATGTCGTCAGCGAGCGGCCGAGCGTCTGCGCCAGCGAGTTGTTGACGACCGTGTAGTAGGGCTCGCCGGTGCGCCGCAACATGTTCTCACGGATGCGGTCGAAGACGACGATAGTGTCGTGCACCGAGAAGCCGATCACGGTCAGCACCGCTGGCACGAAGTACGAGTCGATGCGCACGTCGAAGAAGTAGCCCAGGATGGCGAACAGGCCCAGCACCACCAGCACGTCGTGCAGCAACGCGGCGATGGCCGCGCCGCCGTAGACGAAGGGGTGCGGCAGCTTGCGGAACGCGTAGGCCATGTAGAGCAGGATGGCCACGGCCGCCAGGATCACGGCGTAGATCGCGCGCGTCGTCGTGTCGCTGCTGACGCTGCCGCCAACCGAATTGAGCGTGACGCGCGCCACGCCCTCCGTGGTCGTCGCGCCGCCGGAGCCGTACTTGGACTGCAGCGCGCTCACGATGTTGCCCTGCGCCGTCACGTCGTTGCCGATGTTGTGCACGCGGACCAGGTATTCCGTGCGGCCGGGGAACGCGCGGTCGGCCTCGTTGACCTTCTGCGCCTGCACCTCATCGAAGGGCGCCTGCTTGCCATTCGAGGCCGTGTAGGTCGCGCCCTTCACGGCTGAAATGACCCCATCGACCGTCGGGGCCGTGCGCGGATGCAGCGGCATAGCCACGGTGATCTCGGTGCCGCCCACATAGTCGATGCCCGGCTTGAGCCCGCCGAGCAACATGAAGAGGATGCCGGGCACGATGATGATGCCCGAGATCAACAGGTACAGGTAGCGATATTTGAGCAAATTCATCGTCGATTCCCCTACGCTTCAGCGCCGAATAGGGCCAGGTTAGCCGTGCGGGCGCCCGAGCCGAGAACCAGCCGCAGGAAGGTGCGGCTCACCAGGATGGCCGTGACCATGGAGATGGCCACGCCGATGAACAATGTGCTGGCGAAGCCGACGATGATGCTCGCGCCGAAGGTGCTGCCGAACCAGTACAGGATGGCGCAGGTGATCATCGTCGAGGCGTTGGAGTCGCGGATGCTCGGCCACGCGCGCGCGAAGCCGGCGTCGACGGCCGCCGCGACCGACAACCCTCCCCGTAACTCTTCCTTCATGCGCTCGAAGATCAGGATGTTGGCGTCGACGGCCATACCAATGGAGAGGATGAAGCCGGCGATACCGGCCAGCGTCAGCGTGACCGGGATGAGCTTGAACACGGCGAAGACGACCAGGGCGTAGATGATCAGCGCGCCGTCGGCGAGTAGGCCGGGCAGGCGATAGTACAGCGCCATGAACAGCACCACGATCAGGAGCCCGACGAGGCCGGCGATGATGCTGGCCCTGATGTTGGCCGGCCCGAGCGAGGCGCTGACCTGCCGCACCGACTCGATCGACAGCGGGATTGGCAGCGCCCCGTACTTGAGCTCGGTGGCGATGTTCTGCGCGTCCTGCAGCGTTTGGGTCGAGATGGCGATGTTGCCGTTGGGGATGGGCTCTTTCACCGTCGTATCGGTGTAGACCTTGCCATCGAGGGCGATAGCCATGAACTGGTTGACGTGGCTGGTGGTGTAGGTGGAGAGATTGCTGGCCGCGTTGCTGTTGACGGTGAAGGTGACCTGCGGCGTGCCCGTGTTGGGGTCGTACCCGGTGGACACGCTGCGCAGGTCGATGTCGGTGCCGTGGACGATGACCGGAAATTGAGTCGTCGAGGCGCCCACATTCAGCGGGGTAGCGGCGTTGCCAACGACCGTGAGCACGCCGGTGTGTTTCAGCGAATCCTCGACCTTCAGCACGTCCGCGTCTTTGAGACCCGGCAACTCGACGCTGATGAAGAATTTGTTGCCGTTGTTGATGGTGCGGATGATCGGTTCGCGCACGCCGAAGCCGCCGTTGACGCGGGCGTCGATGACCTGACTCGCCGCGGCTAACTGGTCGCCGGTGGGCTTTTGCCCGTGTGGTAGGTTGACCCGCAACAAGATCTGCGCGCCGCCCTGCAGGTCGAGACCAGTGACCGCCGTGATCGGCCGGCCCAGGTTGAGGGTGAAGGCCTTCGAGAGGCCCGAGACGTCCGTCACGATGGCCAGCAACGTGACGATGATGATACCTATGAAGGTATAGAAGAGACGCTGTCGCATGCGGGATGTTCTCCATAAAGAATAGGGGGCGCGTTGGATAGCGCCCTACATGGGCCAATCAGGATTTTCGCGTCTACTGGGAGCGCCGGCGCCGGTACGCTGACCGTCTAGCCAGCCAACGTTTGAGGGCGCGCGCATCGTTGGTGGCAAACACGATGGCCGCGACCGTCCGCTGGCTGGCAGCGCAGCGGGAGACGGCGCTCCCAAGTAGATACGCCGCGCACCGCGCGAAAATGACGGATGCGGTCGCCGGACAGCCGGCGCGGCGGAGCAGGCTACGGGCGAAAGGGGTGTAGCGATGAGGCGAGCGGCCCCGCCCGGATGCCATGGGCGGCGCAGCAGACGTGTCGGGCGGGCGAGACCGGCGCGACGCCGCGCGTTATGACGGTCAGATCACGCGCGAGACTTGCCGGCATAACGGTGACGCTAGGACCGGGTGGTCCGCCGGCGCGATGGTCCCGTCGTGGCGTCCGCGTTCCACCGCCTGCGGTCGCGCTCGTGGCGAAACGCATCGCCTGCGGTAGGCCGGTTGGAACGGCGTTGGCTCCGGCCGGCGCGCCGTCCTGGCCGGCCGTAAGCGGAGCGCTCGCCCCTTCCGTCCGCTGGCTCTCCTGGATCGGCTCGGGTGCGGCGCCGATGGCGAGCGACGCCGTCGACGCGGCGGCCCCTGTAGGCGCGCCGATACGCGGTATGGCTCCGGCGCCGGCGAGAACCGCCAGCGCCAGCATGATCAGCCTACGGCTATACCACATCATGTATCCACTACCACTACCGCGCCGATCATTAGAACGGCCAGGCATTAGACTATTGGTCACAAGTTAAGCCGTTGAGGCAAAAGTCAAGCACAATTGCGCGAAGCGCGCGGGGGTTAGGATCACGTTGACGCTTTCTCTTCACGATACCCAGATCGACCGCTTCAGCGGCCAGATAC